>CEOS01025344.1_pt1 | contig 26549 bp, 14 predicted proteins | sample 530601 | NCBI WGS metagenome assembly CEOS01 (sample SAMEA2620666, study PRJEB7988) | marine metagenome | biome: marine biome (ENVO:00000447); feature: mesopelagic zone (ENVO:00000213); material: "saline water (ENVO:00002010), including plankton (ENVO:xxxxxxxx)" | depth 1000 m
TTATTTATTATAGCACGTAAAAGCGATCTTAGCTCAGTTATTTCAGTTTTTAAACTTTGAAGTTCGTTATCCTGTAACTGCTGTCTAACTCTAGACGCTCTTATTTGCTCAAACGCTTTCTTATCTTTATTGATAATAGCATTCGTTGTTGGGTCTCTATACAGACCATCTTCGCCTTCAACTTGATACATTAGAAACTCGCTACTGCTCTTAGGTCTTGTACCTTAGGTACGTATGCTGGATTATCAGACTCCATAATAATTTTCACTGCGAATGATGTAAATTCTGGTAGATTACTTACACTGAATGGTAGTTCTTGATAAGAATCTTGTTTTTCAAAGAGACCTGAGATCTCATTCTCTGCAGATGCTTCAATATCAATATCTGGTACACCAGTAATGTTAAAGAATGCCCACTCAATATCATCAAAGTTTTGTTCACTAGAAGATTCTTTGATCTTATAGAGAACTTTAATATTAGAAACCTCTCTAATATTTGCTGTTAGTTTTACATCAATAGTTGTTCCTGGATTTTCTAAAGATATTTCTTTTGTTACGTACTTAGAAATACCAGATGTATTTTTAGATCTGTTCTCAGGAACAAACTCAACACCAGCACTGTAATCAACGTTTTTGATAATCCACCAGTCATTTGTATTTGCTGCTTGATTTACAAACTGAACTGCATCTCCTACACGGAAGATATCAGGTAACTGATTTGTAGGTGTTGCATTTCTAGTAAATGCAGACCCACCTGTTACAGCAGCAGTAAAGTTACCATCAATTGCTTCTTTATCATTGAATACAGTTAATATTTGAGACTGTGCATCCCAGTCAACAATGTTACCACTAATTTTATCAAGATATAATTCATCATCAGCGATAGAAGAACTTTGTGATAAGTTATATGCATTCAATGTAGTATTGATACTAAAGTCTGGTTTTATTTCAGTCGCTCCAGAATTTGTAATTGTAACACCAGTTAGACTAGTCTGAGAAGAGAAAGTCAATGCTTCAGATGCTTTAAACTGTCCACTGTTTCTTAATTGTACAGTTACAGTATTAGTAGATGTATCCCATGCTAAAACTTTACCACTTCCACCTTTTAAACCAGCAACCTCAGATGTATTAGTATTAGTAGTAGAGTCTATTGTTTGACCTACATCTATATCAGTACCACTGTTACCAGTAATAGCAAACTGATAGATTTTATAGAACTCAAGAAGTTGGTTCTGTCTACCATACCTATTTTCAGTTCCTTTAGCAGATTCAATTCTATTACTAATAGTTTTAACAGAACTAGTTCTTAAATCAATAACTGGAGATAGATTAGATACTTCAGATGATAAATCAAGTTTGTATTCTAATGAATTAGGTAAACCATTATAAAGTTCATTTACACGAGAAGCAATTACTTTCTGATTAATAAAGAAGTGTTCTTGCTTAATGAAAGTTTTCTCATAATTGCTTTGAGAATATGAATTATAATTTACAGGTCCATTATCTACTGGAATAATATCAGTTGTCTTAACAGAAGAATCAATTTTAGTTTCTTTGAATGAAAGGTAACCAATATCAGCATATAGTTTTTCAAATTTTCTGTTGTTAGAAATTAAACCTACAGCACCACCACCAATGTCGTTAGAACTTGCTTCTGTAGGTGATACAATATTAAAACTATCAACACCAACGTTTTCTACTTTGAATAGATTAGTATTAATTGTAGATCCTGCAACACCCCCAGTAGATTCTACACCTTTGAAGAACACGTAAGAATTACCACCTTCTTCAAAACCATGATCTCTATGATGAACACGTACATACTTATTATTACCTCTAAACTTCTTCAATGTAGCACTACTAAATGCCTCACTACTTGTAGAAATAGGATCTAAACTCATTGTTTCAAATCCAAGTTGCTTATTTGTTAATAGTACACTAGCAGTTCTAGAATTATCAAACTCTGCACGCATTAAAGTAAACTTAATATCTTCTCTGAGATCTTCTGTCCAACTCTCTACATTTTGAGATCTGAATACAGATCCAAGACCAGATATAGGAGTAACAGTTCCAGATCCAGAAGATGCACCAACTTCAGATGCCCAAACTTCATACTCAGTAGAATCAGTCTCTATAACAAATGCATATTCAGAATCGTTTTGTAGATATACTGGATATTCAAAATTAAATACAGTTCCTATACTTCCTTGTACATCTGTAGAAAGGTCTGTAGCAATACCCATAGTCACACCAGGACTATCCATATCAACAACACTTTGAATAGAAGCACCTGCATTTCCTGAACCAGTACCATTGATTACGATAGATGGAGCACTAGTATATCCAGAACCAGAAATTGATACTTCTGAGTTGTAAATTTTACCACCAGAAACACCTAGACTACCAGTAGCAGTTGTACCACCTGGTAATTGAGGACTCTCAATAACCATTGAAGCAGTATCATAATTTGTACCAGTTGCTAGAACTTTAAGATCAACCAACTTACCAGAATCCTTAGCAATGGTAAGAGAAACAGTAGTATTGTTTGTATTATTTGCTAAGGTCAAAGATGGTACAGTCAGTGTTTCACCAGCACTAAATGACTGACCATTATTATTAGAAAGAACTAATGTATAAACTTGATCTGCAGAAAGAGGAATCTTATCTGCTGATCCTGCTAGTACTTCTGTACCAGTCCTATCAAATACTTTATAAACAGGACCAGATGCACCAGAAATAGATCCAATAACAGTTTCTGCAATTTCAATAGATGCATCTTGAGAAATGAATACTTTTAGTTTAGTCTCAGGAGCAATAGTAGTTTCAGTACCAGGAATGATTGATTTGCCTGGTTTTCCACTAGCAGTATTTGTTAGATATGTTCTAACTGGAACTTTAAGATCTTTTTTATTAAAGAATAGTTTGATACCAGTTACAAAACATCCACCTTCCAAGTTTTCAACTTTGAATGTTTGTGTTAAAGGAGAAGGTTTTTTACTTGATCCAGTGTCTGTATCAACAATCTGTCTTCCCTCGTTCGTTTTAAGATTTGCAGGGAGAGTAGAAGTAACTGTAGATGTACTTGTAGGAAGGACTCCCGTTGGGTAATATTTGACTTCGGTAAATGTTTCGACATTCTCCTTAGGTGTATCAGTTGAACTAGATGTAAATCTAATGGTTTTTTCACCGACAGTGAACTGCAGTTGTTCTGCATTTGTGTCGTATTGTGTATTGTAGATATAATTATTCCAAGTGCTACCCTGAACTGGTGGGTAACCATTTGGAATTAAAATTAATCCACTAGCATTACCAGCATCATCTGTGGTAATAGCAGAACCAAATGTAGATAGAGAGTTACCAGCAACTCCACTATATCTAAGATCAGGGTTGGTCCATCTAGAAATATCTCTTCCCTCAAGGAAAGGATAGATTCTAGTATTAGGTTTCATTCGACGAATATTAAACCTAACTGCCTTAGACCTAGCAAACTGTTGTAGTGAACTAGCAATAGCAGTTTCACCAATTACTTTTGTTTGTATACCTTTACCAGTTTCATTGTTTTGAGGACTAATATTAGAAGAACTTCCTACGTTAGCAATTTGCACAGAAGAAGTGACTGCATCAGAGTTGATTTCTGATAAAGAATTAATATTAAAGAAGTTTTGATCAGATCCTACCCAGTTAACAGCATAAGAATTATAGATGCTAGAATACGCCTCTCTTACATTACTCTTTGCTAGGAAGATTGTATAGAGTTGTGTATTGTTATCTGTAATTAAAGGAGCATCAGTATTCTCATACCAAGAATCAACAGGTGCGTCTAGAGATGCATCACCCACGTATTGAATAACAACAAATGGGTTTGGATTAATTTTCTTAGTTGCAAATGGGTTTTCAAGAAGAGTTAGTTCGCTGTAAGGTAGAGTTATAACATCACCATTTCTAACATAACCTGCTACTACTCTTTCATCTTCTTTAGTATTAACTTCTGATAGATCAACACTATCCTCTCTTGCCTGTGATCTCAATACAGACTGTTTAGTATCAATAGCACATCTATAGTCAATAGAACTTACTTTACCAACTTTATGAGTTTCAAAATTATCTACAACAAAACCACTCTTAAATCTCTCAAATCCACTAGCATCTTTGATTTGCATATTCAATGCTTGCTGTTCTAAGACACTAAGAAGAGTATAGTATTCAAGTCTTTCTACACGTTTCTCTAGTTTGCCGATATCACGCATTGTGTAACGCTTGTTATCAACAGGGATAGTACGAACATCCTTACTAGTAGTTGTATATGCAGGGATATAAAGATATGCAAGTGCGATTGCATCATCTACCAATTCTGGTTTGGATGGATTAAGTGATGAGTTACCTTCTTTAACTAAGAACTCACCTTTTTTATTCAAGAATAGACCATCAATTCTATCTAAGTATTGACTCTGATAGAATGAAATTGTATATGGTAAGTTTGTATCTGCTGCTGGACATGCTGTTACAACACCACCTTCTCCAGTAAATTCATTAAAGATATTTCTAGCAAAATTAGATTGATCTTGGAATCCAGTAATTGTTGCTGCAGTATCAACCTTAGGTCTAAAATCAATAACATCTCTTAGGTTTGTTACACCATAAACAGAAGAGTTGAATGTTGGAATCTCATCTGCAGTAACACCTGCTTCGTGAATATAAGAATCAACAACACAGAAGTCTCCAGAAGAATGATCAAAGTAATCAAATGATATTAAAAGTTGACCTGTAGGATTATTAAATCCAGGTTTTAGAACAATCCTAGAAACATCATAAAATGTGTCTCTTTGACCATCATCAAATGTATATCTGTTAGTAACATCAGTACCACTAATCAATGTACCTGAACTATCAATCTGTGGAGGTGCTGTAGTAGAACCTTCATAAATGTAGTTGAGTTTAATTACATCAGAATATGATACTGTATTAATTTCTGATGCATCTTGATCTTGTCCTCTAATAGGAATGACTTTATCACCAGAAGGAGTAATTACAACTTTTTTGTTTCTAATAATAGTTTTTAGTCTAGGACGTGCCTTAGTAACTTCTAATGTTGCTGTTAGTTTTAGTTTAGGGAATGTAGATCCACCAGATAGTGCACCAAAGTAAGTAGACGATAAAGTAACTGTCACACTACCTGCAGTCAGACCAGTAGTTGTATCTGTAGATGCTGCTACAGAAACTGCGTCTGATGGAACATAAACAACATCACCAGTTTCAACAGCTGTTGCATTACCTTTGTCTAATACAGTAAGAAGGAAATGTTCTTCACTGAAAGATACAAACTTTTGAGTACCAAATTCAAGTTGTGCTTTGAATGTAATTTGACCACCTGAAGTAGAAGAATCTAATACAAAATCTTTTCTAGCATAATATTTAAGAGCAGTATCATCAGTTCCTTTAACAAGAGACTTAATTTGCTTACTACCAGTTGGGAAAATGAGAGAAGACTTAGATACATTGTCTACCTTTGGTCTTACTCTGATAACAGTAGTAGACGCAACGTTTTCTGGAAGTAAAGAATCTAGATAAATTCTAGATTTTTTAACACCCTCAGGTTTAGTTGCTTGCTGTACAACTGCTTTTACTAGATTATTATTTGTATCAGAGAATTGTACAATATCACCTTGTACTAATGATTGAGATGCATCTCCTCCAAAACCTGTACACTCAACAAAAGAATTACCTTGAGAACCACTGAATGTAAAGTCAGTTACGTTAGTAGATGTAATATAAGAAGATTTGTTAAACTCAATATCAGAAGTAAATAGATTAGGTGCTTGTGCCCCTGCAGGAGCAACACCAAATCTAGAACTCATTGACTTAACGTTTTGTGGTGTATAAGTTAGTACAACATCTTGGAATAGAACTGCTCTAACTACAGCAGCATTACTAGCAGAAAATGTAGTGGATGTAGTTGCAATAGTTACAGTAGGTGGTTGAGCATACTCAACTGAAACTCCACTTCTATCTTCAATAGAAAGTTTGTAGATACCATTGCTAGGATCTAAATTTGCTTTGATGATTGCTGGGTCGTATTTAACACCATCTATAATTGCTGAGGTAAGACCACCATAGTTAATACCTCTAGAATCAACAACAAAGTGAGATATTGTATTTTCTTTAGCAATTCTTAGAGAGTTACCTGCTTCATCTACAATAGTTTCACCCTGTTGAAATGTACCAGAAAGAGACTTACAGAAAATTTTATTACCAGAAGTTAGATATCCATTAGGAGATCCTTCAATAACAGCATATGCTCCACTTCTAGATCCAGTAATGTACTTACCAGTTTCAAATTGTCCTTGAGGAATTGTAGAATCAACAGTAATTCTTGTTAAGAATGTTGGATTAAAATACGACATTTTAAAAGTCGCATTGTATGCTGGAGTAGATCCAACTCTACCTTTAGATAAAATTCTGTCTGAGTTAGGATCAAAACCAATACCTCTAGAAGCAAGAGAAATATTCTTTGGTTTTGCTAAACCAATTGTAGGAATAATAGACTCCTGATAACTGATAATATCTCCAAAAAGTCCTGATGAAGTAGAAGATTCTGCCTCACTCTCGGAGAAATATAGTTGTGTTCTTTTGTTAGTATTAAATTCACTATACTCTTTTAGTAATTCATCTACAACATCTCTCCTACCAACAACAGTTAGTTCAAGATAATTTCCTGATCCTAAGAAACTATTACCATCAAACTTAGAAAATGCTAGAGATGTTATTTCCGAAACTTCATTACTCTGAGATGCGATTCTAACCCAAAAAGAATTGAATGTAGTTCCAATGGTAGTATCGTCAATATCAGCATAAGTTTTACCTGTAGTACCAGAAGTAACACTTATAAGAAGAGTTTTAATTGCTTGATCTGAAGTAAATTCTGATGTCCTTCTAGAACGAGTTTGTTTGTGTGCAGTAGCAGACTCTGTATCATTAGTACCAATAGACCCATCACTAAAAGATTGATTTAAGTATAGTGTTGGATACGCAGTTAAATCTGCATCAAACGAATTTAATGGAATAGTATTGTATGTGTTAGTAAGATAGAAACTAGAAAGGTCTCCATGCTTTAGTGTAATATTGTCTCTTTCTAGAGACTCACGAGACTTATTGACAGTAAGATATTTACTTTCTTTATTAAGGATTTCATATCCTTTAATATATGCCTTACCAGTTCCAACAGAAAGTATCATCTTTTGTGATGCTTCTGCCTCTGTTAGTCCATTAACTAAACCAGTTTCCTCGTCTTTTTTGTAGATACCTTTATTAGAATCAGATTGTAAATACTCTCTTACTTCAGTATCAAATGGTTCTACAACATAATCTCCAGACTCATCAAATGTTCTCCTTGCTAGAGTCTCTTCAATAATATTATAATCTGCTGGTTGAATCTTTCTTTGAACAGATCCATTTTTAACAGAAATTAATTGAATAAAATTACTATCTGTTGATGCATCTAAATCATATTTTGCTAGACCTAGATTAACAGAAAGTCTGTGTGCTCCTGGAGCACTAAAATTAGCGAATCCTCTTGCTTGATCATATAGTGTAGAATCTTCTTCAGGTGTAACTAGATCTTCCGTAATTTTAAAACCAACTTTTGCGGATGGTGAATTAGTATAGGAATCTAAAATTAAAAGTTCTGCATCATTGCGGACAAAATGTCCGTTTACAAAGTAAATACCTTCTTCTACTTTAACAGCAGATGCAAATCCCATTGCAGGACTTGTCTGTGATGTCTCTACGCCTGTATCAGGATCTTTAGTAGTTACCGAGGTAGGTAAGACACTTCCGTCTGTTCCAACCACTAGAAGCGGCGTATTGACGCCATCTACAACTTCTAGAGTTTCACCTTGACGGAAAGTAGATTCATTACTAGCATTACCACTACTAGTGTAGTTTACGTAAACTGTATCTGCAGATGTTAGAGTTGCAAAACTTGTAGATACAACAACACCCGTAACACCAGACGTGATACCCTGAAGCGTCTGACCTACGAGTTGTGAAATATCATATTTTTTATAGACAATAGAGTCACCTTCTGCTACAGCAACTTCTGTAACAGATGATAACTTAACATAATCAAGTTTGTTATTCAGTCCAACTTCGCCAGGAATTACTAAATCACCCTGCTTAAATTGACGTCTACCGAGAGACTCAATCTGATTTTGCAGAATAGATTGTAGTTGCGTTAATTCTCTAGCTTGGATCGAATATCCAGGACGGAAAAGAACTCTATAAAAGTTCTTCGCCGCATCGTAGTCATCGTAGTATGGGGATACGTTTAAATTCGTCTTTTGGGGCATCGTAAACCAAACCTAACATGGAATTAGAATTCAATTACTAGTTTAATATCCTCAATTTGATCAGACGCCCTAGTAATAAGCCTTCTGTTCTCTATGTATACGAGTTCTCCTGAGTTTGGTTTAATCTCAGGGTATGCTAAACCTGATGCAAAAGTAACTCCGTTGAGTGTTTGACTGTAAGTACCGTCTACTGTAACTGATACACCTGTACTAGCGTCTGAGATAGGATTAGCACCACCAGCAAAATCTCTTACAATTCCATTATCAGTGTGTGACTCGTGTGATTGGAAGTAACGGAGAACACCAGCAGTAGCACTCTCTCTTTCCCAAGCAACTACAGTTCCTTTAGCAGTACCACCAGTTACAGTTTGACTGATCTGGTTATCGTTTCCAAAACTACTATCGGTAAGTCCTGTACCAGTTACTCTTACTGCATATGTGCCAGTTAGAGTATTGGCAGTTGCAACTGTTGTAGAACCCCACTGTAGAGGATCTTTGATAAGACCAATTCTACGGAAGTCATTACTTACAGGGAAGTCTCCTTGTCCTTCATTATAAGTTAAGCGGACATTAACCATAATGCGTTTAGCATTTAGTTCTTGTGCTAAATCAGCACCGTGTCCACCTTGAGGAGGAATGATAACTTCTACTGCTGCCTTAGCAGATCCAGCAATAGTCTCACTAGTAGCAAGAGTATTGTCCGCAAATAGACCGTAAGCATCTCCACCTGCACCAGTACCAGTACCAGTTACAAGTGCTACACTAGCATAAGTGTATCCAGTTCCTGCTGTTTCTACAGTTGCAGATGTGATAGTACCAGTACCATCAGTCTCAATCTTTGCGACACCACCAGTTCCATCACCTAGGATAGGACCATAGAGTGCAGAAGCACCAGTCTTGTTAGCAGGAAGACCTGTTCCAGCGTCTTTAACAAATATAGTATCAATCGCACCATCAACTACTGCAGTACCAGCATATGCACCAACAGGCATAAAGTCACTGGATAAGAAATCCATAACCTGCGCAGTAGTCATTGTGTAAAGATATTTCCAAACATATCCGTCAGCAGGACCTGTATATACACCATTAGCATAGTTGTTTGCTGTTGTAGGCATATTCTGTGCAGTGTTAGAACCAGGAGCGAGGTCTTCTTTGTTATACAAACACTTGAAAACTTCGTAGTTGGTGTTCATTACATACAACTTTGCTTCACCAAGACTATTCTTATTATTAGTAGTCTGTTTAGCAGTACCACCAGTAGAAGGTGCGGCACTGTAATCTGGTTTGTACATATCGAACGTTGGGTTCAATGCTGTATTCCAGTTCAAACGAGGTATAACAGAAATAACATTAGATGATTCAACTCTCTTAGCAGCAATAAGTTCTTTGTAGATTCTAAACTTTTCTTCTTGGTTATCTAAAGGAGCAGGAGCACTGTTCTCGTCGGCTTTACGATATACTCCGCATAGTGCTTCAGCACCAGTATCAGATCCAGATGCATATCCCTTCAAAACGTTTCCTGGTGTCGGATTAGCAGAAATAGGGTTAGGTGCAGAAACTAGTACATAACTTGGAAACACTTTCTCAATCGTAGCTTTGAAAGTAGTGGATCCGTATGCAGTTGCGCCACTTGCTCCTGCGTCGTAAATCTCATTACCTACTGCTAGTGCTGTGCCGTTTCCCGAGTAATATTCGAGAATACCATACCACGCATCAGAGCGTCCCACGAAGAAGTACATCCTCGTTCTTTCGGTTGATGTATCGCTGGGTCCCTCAGTTAGAGACTCCAAAAATTGTTGTGCGTTGAAAATGCGAAACTTTTCAGAAATGATTGCCGACATAATTGTACTAGAATTGCTACGAAAGGATTGGATCCAAGATATTTATATTTATACAAGTCTGATTACACTACTTGCGGTAACTGTTCCACCTGTTGTAGGTTGAGTTGTATTACTGCTAGTGTAATCAATAACGAAACGATCAGACAGTTTGGAACTATACTCCAATTGATATAGACCTACCTGAATGATACCAGATGCAGGGAAACCACTAGTGGTTGCAAAGACATTGGGATCTGCTGCTGTATAATCAACATCCAAGACGGAAGCATTATAAACGTTTGCGGCAGCTACGCTTCCCATGCTAATTGCAGGGGGAGTAAACGTTGGAAGATGTACAGTGGTCGCGGAACTTGTGGAAATTCCTTGAGTCAAAGTAATCTGTTTGATGTTATTTAACAACGTCACACTACCAGTTGCTACAGTAGAAGTCTGTGGAGGTCTCTGAGTAGTCAGAGTCACAGCATGAGTCGTTGTTACAGCAGATGCATCTCTATGTAGAGACTTTGTAAGTAAAACCTCACGGAGTGAATTATATGGACTTGATAATACTTCAGTCTGTTCAATTCTCTCATGCTTAAGTTCATCTACCACAATAGCAGAAGAAGCAAATGTTGCAAGTGCAGCAGGAGCAAGTCTATTGATTGTTTTCTGATACTTAGTATCAAATTGACGATGCTTCTTAATGATATTATATCCACGAGTTACATTGACCTTAGGAGCAGTAGTATATCCACTACCACCTTGAGTCAAAATAACATCTATAACGTCACCACCCTCACAGATAACTTCTGCTTTTGCTCCACCACCTGCTTGATCAACACTTTCAAATACTAATTGTGGTGCAATAGAGTAACCAGAGGCAGTTGGGTTCTTAGTAATGTCTCTTTTATTCCAAGTTAATGATGTAACAACACCACCAGTGATATTTGCTACTACATCTAGTCCTTCACCAGAAGTGACTCCATTGTAATTAGAAACAGATACAGTACCAACAACATCAGAAAGTTGAGTGTTTGGATTATATGCTAAACTTGCAAGTTCATTTGGTACTTTCTTAACTATTCTATATTCTTCTTCACCATCAATCTGAATTCTGTCTCCAGGTTCTAGATCTTGGATGGTAGGCTTATCATGATGATATAACCAAGAAGCAGTGTTTTTTCTAAGATGTCGTCTGTCATTTTTATCGTTATATGTAATTGCTGTAGTTGCACTAGACAAATCAAATAAGTCAAATGCTCCACTGAAGTCAAGTCCTTTAGAAATTCTCAACGGTTCCGTCAAGTCAATCTCAGGATTCATAGCAGTGAGCATTACAAACTTCCATCCAGTAGATGTTGTCTCCCAGTATTTAATCTCACCAATAGTCTTAGTTATCACATTTGGTTGTCCTATGTTGAACTTCTGATATACAGGAGCATTGTCTCTACCATTAATGAGTGATACAAATGTACTATATTGATCGCTACCAGTAATAGAAATAGTAACTTCGTTATAGAATGAATCAGTATCAACATTAAATGCGTCAAGTAGTTGGTCTTCATTGTCTCCAACTAATAGGAGCATATCAATACTTTGTCCTTGTCTTGGACCTTGTGCAAAAGTAATACTAGATTCGTTGATAGTATATGCTCTGTTTCTTTCTTGTAAAACACCATCAAGGAAGACTAAAAGGAATCTATCGTCATCAACAACAACTGCTTCCATAGTTTCTTCGTCTTTCATTACAAATGGTCCTCTTGCCTTACCATTGAGATTATTCTCATCAATGACTAAACGTAAATATCTTCCAACATTATGTGCATAAAACTTCTCAACTGCTAGAGGTTCTTGAACAGTAAGAGTGTTTAATTCTTGCTCCCATTTAGGTGGTTCTGCAAAAACAATTCTATCTGGATCTGATCCATCCATTCTCTTAATGTTATACGCATTTACTCTTGGGAAAGTATCATCATATTTTGCATTTTGGAATACGCCATTGATAACTACAAATAAATCTTCTTTTTTAGATGTGTTAACAATAGTATTATCAGTGTAATACAATTCAAATTCTTTATTTTCTCCGTCAAAGTAATCAGGTAAAGATTTAGTAGCAGTACCACCATTCAATACTGTCTCTATATTAGAATACAAAGAGTCAAGTGCAGATTGAACATCACTACACTCTGCAAACAATCCAGGACCTCCATCATAGTTGCCTGGAAGAATGTTGAGATTAGAGAATGTTCTACTGAGTGCCCAGTTACCAGTCCTTTGATTATTGTCTGGAGTTCTCTCAATAATATAAGGACCCTTGAGCAATATTTCTTCTACAATATCAATGTAAGACTTAAGAGACTGTTCAACGTCAGCACATTGTGCTGCGAAAGATCCATTTGGATCAGGTAGTACAGTTGTATCAGTAAATGGTACAAAGATAGTATGCTGACCTGTAGGTAGGTTCTGTCTCATAGCGAGAACCATGAGATCAGTTGCATACTTATATGCTGCAATACTTTCTGCTTTCTCAGATGAGATATATGCTAATTGACTCTTCTTAAAGTAGAACTCAGCAAAATCTACAACCTTAAAGTTTCCACCATATCTTAGATGATATACAAATGCATCGACTAGGATACCAGTATCTCTAACACACTTATCCTCATCAGGAATAGAAAGATTAGGATAAGTTTGTTTTGTCCATCCAATAGTTTCTTCTGTAATATAAGATCTATTCTTCTCAATCAAACGTGCAGCATCCATGTAGGTGCCGTTATTGATTCTACTGAATGAAAATGTTACTTGATTAATATTATTAACAGTATTAAAAACAGTAACGGTAGATCCAACACCAACATTTAATGTACCAGTGTTAGTAACAACAGTTGGACCATAGTTAGTCTGTCCTGTAGTGGTAACTACAGTGCTAATAGTTTGACCACTATAACTAATATTTGCATTTCTGCTAACTCTTACACGATTACCAGATAGAATTTCTAGAATAGTTGTTGGTTGATCAAATTGTCCACCACTAGAAACATTCATTCCTATACAAATACCTAACATAGAAGGTAATGTAATGATGTCTGATCCAGGTGTTACTGTACAACCTTGTAAACTTATGTCCCAGTTACGCATAGCAGCAACACATAGATTCATAGTGTATTTGTATGTGGCTAGGCTCTCGGTAAGCTGAGCGTTGATGTAAGCTAGGCTTCCGTTATTATAGTAAGACTCTGCTGCCTCTATAGTTTTCTGATTACCACCGTATCTCAAATCATGCTCAAATGCGTCTACAATGAGACCAATGTCTCTAACACACTTAGTTTCTAATGTATTCCATGATACTGATGGGAATGTTTCTTTTGCATATCCAATTGCTTCTTCTTGAATAAATGATCTGTTAAATCTCAATTGATTAGCAGCATCAATCCATGTTCCTTCTTTCTGGAAAATTTGACGTACTTTCTTTAAGTATTGTCCATTCTTAGCAGCATCTTTATATTCAAACTGTCTACCAATAAATTTCTGAGCAGGAATAGATGCGTTGTTTTCAGTACGTGGACCAAGTGGTGCTTTAGCAAAACGAATTGTATCACCTGATACAGTGTATGCAACTTCAGGTTCCTGAAGAATACCATCTAGGGTAATAGTCAACGCCATTGCATTATATGGTGAAACTGATTGACCAGTCTTCTTGTCTTTAATAATAAAGTCTCTAGTTCCTCTTTGTAATCCCATAAAATCAAAGTCACCATCAAATGCTGGTTCTAGTATGATTTCTTTAGCAGTTAGTCCTCTAACATCAAATGCCTGTTCGGTAACAGAACCAGTACCACGAAGAACATTAATATCTTTGTTAAGATTGATAGTGTTAACAATCTGTCTAACAGTGTTACCAACACTAGCATTGTTCTCATTCTCATTCCATAGATTGAGTTGTGACCTTTGACCTGTCTTAGTATTCTCATTAATACGAACAGTTGCGTTTAAATCAACATTCAATTCACCAAACATTTTAAATCCTGCTGGGTGAACAGATTCTTTAATTAAATCTCTCCAATCATTGATACCAGATTCAGATTCAATAACATATGAATAGTCTTGATAGAAATTATTATCTGCAACTCTGTGAGTTTTAACACCAACCTTTCCTTTATCAGAACCAAAGTTACCTAGGTTATCAAAATAAGAACGTGTGTCAACTGTAAATTCTGTTTCAAGTATCTCGTCGATGGCACCTATACTACCACTAGAAACACCAGTGATAGCAGTGTTTTTGACGAATTCACCTGTTAAAATTTTTACTTTAAGAACGTTTGAACCTTTTCTCCATCCTTTGTTGGTAACGATACCTGTTGTAGATCCCTGTGTAATTTGCTCACCTGATAAGAACTCATCAGTAGTATCCAATATCAATGCAATACTAGAAGAATGTTTTCTTTGTAAAGAAGAATCATTCCAAATACCTGATCCACTAAATTCGATTTCTACATTTTTAGTAACACCAATAGAATTTGATTTTGCATATACACGAAGATCACTCTCAATAACTTTTAATGTTGGTTGGTAAGTATAATTTTTACCTTTATTTGTAACAATAACATTAGCAATACCATTTGCTGCTGTTTTTAGAATATCAAATGCTACTTCAGCACCATCACCATCAGTAACAATAACTTTTGGTTTAGAATAGTTCTTACCAATAGTATTGATAGTAACGCCAGCAATATTTTTACCTACAGCATCCCACTGTGCTGTTACATGTGCTTCATCTGCTACTCTCATAGCAGCACCAAGAACTGCTGGAACTTTCTTATATCCAGTTCCTAAATTAGCAACAGAAACCTCAGCAATCTCACCAACTGCATTTACACCAGATGTAGTGTACGACATAATTCCTGTACCATACCATCTAGGTAAGATATCCATTGAGTATACAAATTGAGTGGGTGTTACATATACAACTTGATGTTGACCCTGCAAAGGATCTTGTATAATTTCCACATAGTTGTCTTGATCTCTAATTACACTGGTAGGACCGATTCTAATAGATTGGACACCAGCAGACGTTGTGGTAACGATTGATTTGTAATAGTATCTTTGGTATAGTGGATCTTTCCTATCTGTTAGAGTCCCTGCTAGGTTTACTGTGCCTAGTCTAGCACCATATCCAAACTTAGCATATACACATGCATTAGCAGTACCAGGGGTTCCTTGTCTAACAAGTTCTGGAGCAATAATATTATCAGACTTACTTGGAGAGATTAAAAATTCAGAATGTACATTAGTAAAATGACTTAAGTCAAACTTGTACTGATAATGATCTTGGAACTGAAGATTAGGAGAGATCTGATAAGGACCATTTGCGTTTTCAGATATTTTTGTAACTATGATAAAATCAGATACTTGTTGTAGTTTTACTAACTTCTTAGGAACACTCTCATCAAAGAAAGTAGAACCCAGACCAATTTTATAATCGTCATAGTTTCCAGTAGTAAAGAAGTTTTGATTGTGCTCAACAACCAATCTACCATTGCTGTAAGATACAACAACAGGATCTAATGTAGAATTACCAGTAATAGCAATAGTGCTTCCCACATTGAATCTAAAATCAGCAACATCTAAAGATACTTCTACATTATGATAATGATCTTTTTCAGTTGTTCCTTTTTGCCCTCTAGTTACCACTAATTGTTTTGTAGTTTCTCTAACATCTGTGACTTGTAAAATTTCATCACCAATACTAATATAATCATTATCTGCTATCTCAGATACATCAAGTACAGTTAAGAGATTTTCTCCTGCACCAAAACCAATATGCTCTACTCTAATTTGAACATCTTGAGAATTTGCAGGAGCACTACCACTCTTTGATAGAGCAACATCAGGCACTGTAAGAATATCTCCTAGTTTGTAACCATTTCCTTTATCGACTAGTACAATTGTACTAACTCTACCATCTGCATTTGTAGTAATGTTTGCTGTTGCACCATTTCCAGATCCACCAGACAATGCTACATCTGCAACAGTATTACTTGCTTGATAATCAGCACCACTATTCTGTATAGTAAACCTACCAATTCCTTGATCATTAATTCTAGTAGAGAATGATAATGGAATTACATCAATTTCTTGAATAGCACCTAGTTGTACATAATAATTTTTTGTAGTAATACTATCATCTGGATCAATCTTAATATTGACTAGATTTCCTATAGAAAGATCGTGATTAGTTGATGTTGTTACTAGAGCAACCTTTGTATCTACTTTAAAAGGAACAAGTCCTGTGCTCAAACTTTGTGTGCTTAAAATCTCAGCACCGATAGTGTTAAGTAAGTTATCACTTCTCAAGTAATAGTCTGTAGTGATAGTAAATGCTCCAGTTAGAACTTTGACTTTTACAGAGTTTCTTTTATCAGTAGTTTCAATTACTTCACCACTAGCAATAACATTATTACCATCAGTGTATTCTAAAATTGCACCTTTAGTAAAGGTAGCATTTGTGTTAAGAACAATATTTAAAGATACTGTAGATGAATCAAATAAACCAGTATCATCAAATGTTCCACCAACAATATTTTTAAGTACAATAAATTTACCGTCTAATACATCACCTACAGCGATACCAGAAACACCTGTTGATGGTTGACTGATTGTGTCTCCATTAAAAATGTAACAATTTTCTGTGATTTGTAATGTAGCAACTTTTTGAGAATCAACTTCTTTATTAGTTGCTTCAATAGTAGAAATAGATTTTCCTTTAATCTGTGATATAGATCCTCTAGCATCACGACCATTAGTATCAGTATTGTCTAGTATAATTGTACTACCTACTGAGAGGTTACTAGAAGACGCATATACACTGAAGGAATCTACACTACCTGTAGATATATCTTTTGTTTTTGCTCTTGTTACAATACCATTATCAGGGGTATTAGGTCTCCTAATTCTAATAGCTGCCTCTGGTAAATCAGCATGAGTTTGGAACTCATTAAAGTTTGCTGATAATGGAAGACTATAAAAATTATCACCTAACAAATAAGGATATGCAGGATCACCATTAACATCTTCAGTAGCAAAGTATGCATAGACACCATTAGGATATTCAGGTGTTACACAAAATCTACCATTGTTTCTATCAACATCACCAAGTCTATCTGCATAGTAGTAATCCTGAATAAAAGAACCTAAAGGATAAGTTACAACAGAAGGTCCATTAGAACGTGTAGTTCTCTTCCTGAAACCAGATTCAATCCTTTTAATTGCAGATGTGTTATCTGTAGGATTAGTGTAACCATAAGGACCGTAGATTGGATTACCATCATAGGCAAAACCAATAATAGGTGAATGATTAGAACTAACATCATTAAGACTAGTCTTTAACGAGGGTGGATATGCAACTACACCATAATTATTAAATCCTCTAGAATTTAAGAATGAAAATCCATACTCTGTATCTTTATCACTACCTAAAGTCTCATATCTGTTTTTAATCCATTCAAAAATAGATGCTGTTGCTGTAGCAGCAGATCCAGATGGAATTATTTCAATTAAAACTTCTCCAGCAGTGTAAAAAGAACCACCATTAATTTTAACTAATTCAGTAATTTGTCCAGTTGCTGAAACTCTTGCTTCGTACTGTGCAAATCTACCTCTACCTTTTCTATCAGTAATTCTAATCGTAGGAGGAGCAGAGTAATACTCACCAGGATTTGTGATTGTAATGCTTGTAATCTCACCCATAGTGACAACAGCATTTAATTCAGCGTTTCTACCAGATACAATATCTACGGTAGGTGCTGTAGTGTAATTACCAGGTGTAACAATTGTTACAGATTCTACAACCAAACCAGACATATTTGCTGTTGCTAGGTAAGGTGTATTGTTAACCAAGACAAATGGAGGTCTACTGTATCCAGTTCCTTGACTGTCTACCTTAATAGATGTAATAGGTCCTGTGAGTACACTGTCCTCATGTTTATGGCTATATGCTAGTACACCATCAATAAAAATTCCTACATCTTTCCTACTTGTCTCATAAGTCTCAGTTGTAGTCTCAGGAGACTTGCGAATCGTTCTCAATAAGGGTTGATCAACTGGGGTATCACTAGGAGGAATAGTCTGGTTAAAAAATACAGTTCTTCCTACTGGAAATCCACTAGAACAGATATAATAATTTTTATCATCTTCAAAAATTTCAGTGATACCAGGGATTGTCTTGGTATTAGCATTAGTGGTTCTAGTATCTCCACTTTGTACAACATCAGTTGAAGTAGGGAACTTCCATCTGATAGTATTACCAGATGTTTTAATAATAGGATCTACAGTATCAAAACCAGACTTCTCTACATTGATTACTTCACCTTCAATACCATATGGTGTAGATGTTTTAGGAACTAAGTTGTATACAACACCTAAAGGTATTAACGATACACTACCACCTTTGATTACTGTGTTACTGTAAAGTCTTCCACCAACAGCGTGTGCAGTAGAAAGAGATCTATTTTTGATAACAAACTTTCTAGCAGTTTTTGATGCATATTCAATAAGTTCATTATTAATATAAAAAGATCCTTCATTGTCCCAACCAAATGTTGAATCTACTTCAATAGTATCTCCAATAGTATCTGTTGTAGAAATAACTTTTGTTAAAGTGGTTTTGTTAGCAATAGAAAATATATTATTGATTGTTCCTCTATTGAGGATCACATCCCACATCTGTACACCATCTACAATCTGCTCTTTGAGAACATTATCAACAACAGCAGATGCAAAGTTACTACCACTCTCTGTAATAGTTTGACCAATTAAATCTTCTGGATTTCCAGTTAGAGCAATGACTCTAAGAGAATAAACGTTAGTCCAATCAGACTCAGATGCTTTTAGTGTAGTATCTTTTGGATAATATACATCTGTATCATTACTACTGATAAGAGCATTGAATAAAAATTGTATAGAACGCTTTGTACCTTTTGCTTTATAGAAAGATCCAATGTTTTTAATGAGAGTTCTCTTATCAATCTCGCCTCTCAAATACTTTTCTGGAATACCTGCAAGATACTCTGACTCAAATCCTTGAATCAGACTAAATAAGAACAAATTGCTTAGATTATGTACTTTTGAATCTACAGCATGATTGTCCGCTACAGTAGAAACAAAGTTAGATGTATTGTATAGGTCTCCAAGTTTCGTATTACCATGTACACCTCGTCTTAGACCATCTAAAGATGTCTCAGTCTTCGACGTATAAAAAATAATCTCATCATCAATCTTTACTAGTCCTTGATCAGGATATCCTTCTGTAGATAGTACATTTATACTAGTCTGCGAGTTACTAATAGCAGACGATAGAGTTGTCGTGGCAAATACTGACTTATCATAAAAGTTGATATTACGATAAGTGGTTAGATTATTGATAATGTCTAGAACACCGCCCCTTACTTCTTGTTGCCCATAGTAAGACTTAAGAAAACTACCAAATAACTGATAATCTTCTACAATGAAATTAGGTAACTGACTTTCAATCAGATACGATATATTTCTAGACTTTAAGTTCATTCTGCAACAGCACTAAAATTGGATTTTGAAATATCAACATCAAGATAAACTTCACGCATAGCATTTACATCCTTAGATGCAGGTTCTACACGAATTTCAATTTTGTTATCAGAATAACTACCTGAGATAATGGTTAAGTTGTACAGTTTAATTTCACCTTTAGCATAATCTATCTCACCGACTTCTTTTTGTACGTATACCTTCTCACCAGTTAGAGAATTCAGTCTATATAGGTCAATTTTACCAAATGTATCGTCTTCCAAATACACAGTAAATGTTGGGTATTCAGAAACAACAAATCCAGTAGACTTCATGACTGAATTATCACAAGAATCTTTAAACTCATTTAAAAAACACAACTCATAATAGAAAGTGGAGTTGAGTGTTGGGTAAAAGTCTTTTCTTAATGTAACATTTGTTACATTTGATGTAATTGAAGGATCTGCACCATCAATCACTGCAGCATACTTAGAATGACGGAATCTACCATCAAATTTTTCAGTTTGACTAGATGCAGTATACTCATCAACTGCAGTTGTAACCTTTTTGCTAATCTCAGCTTTAGTCTCAGTAGTCTTAGAAGATTTATAACTTATAACAGAGTCAAGTTCAATGAATAGAATAGAAGGATCAATTATTTCAGGTGTAACTGATGCTATTGTGTAGTCTTTTAGTTTTTTAATAATTTCTTGTTTTGTAAAGGAAGATATGTTATTTCCGACTCGTGGTTTGATAGCAATCTTAACTTTACCAAACTCAGGTGGATCATCTTGCTCTCCACCAAATGTAATGATGTCTGAAGTTGCTGGATATACCTTTCTAACAATAGATGCGTAATCATCGCTTGTGACTGCCCTGTCTTGGGCAGCAAACGTTTTAGGAGCAGAATACTTAATAGAAGACACAGACTCAATCTCAGCGCCTCCCTGTGCTGCTACAGAAGTTGTTACGGTTGGAGTGAACTGAAATTGTGCTCCTGACTTAGTTGTTAAAATACCAGAGAATGAAAATGTTTTAGCGCCGTTTGCATCTTCACCATCAGTCACAACATAAGTAACTTCTACAAAATTATTGTGTTCTAATTTTTTACCATATACTCCATCACCAAAGAACAACTCATATTGTTCATCAAGACCTTCTTCAACAAAAAAGACTTCTGAATTTCCGTCCAAGTCTAAAATGTTCTCTGCAACATCATATGTGTTATATGATGTGCTACTCTCTGTTTCATATACTCTAACTCTGATTGTAGATGTATCAAGACCAGTATTATTAAGAATAAACCTCTGTTTTTTAAGTCCAGTATTAATTGTAAACGATTGCTTGATTAAAGTTCCTTCATAAGCATCAAGTATACCAAAATTAGCAAGATTACCACTAACAGGTGCTTCATGATCATCAATAACTACAAACTGGTAGATAGCATCGTCAAATGCTGTACTAAAACCAGTTCCTCTTTTTAGTACAACTGTACTAGGTGCTGTTCCCCCTCCTTGATATGTTAAAGAGAAATCTAACTTAGCAACAGGTGCAGTAGTAGACCTAGGTCGATATCCAATCTGCTTCGCTAGTGATATTACATTGTCCCTCAGAGATGCAGAGTCCAAGAACATCTCATTGATCACCATGTTCGTATTGAACGCAGTGTAATAGGTATTGTATGCTAGTACATCCAGCATTGTGTTTAGAGTTGATCCTTCAAAGTCGTAATCAGTGAAATCACTGTTCGCTCTAAGATAGTCAACTAGAGATGATTTGATGTCTGCGAAGTCTAAATTCGCAAGTTGAGTATAAGGCATTACTGACTACGATTTAAAAAGAATTCAATAGATATTGGTGGTATATCAGCACGACTCAAAACTTGAAAATCAAGTCGCACGTCAAAACCATTAGATTCAAGATTAGGTTCGACTAAAAGAGTTTCTATACTAACTCTTGGTTCGTAAGTATCTATCGTCTTAGATATATTATCTTTAATACTACCAGCAGTACCAAAATCTAAAGGTTCAAACAAATGACTCTTAAGATCAGACCCATATTCACGATCATATATCCTTTCGCCTTTTTGCGTTAGGAGTAAATTTAAAATTGCCTGTTTTACCGCAGCATCTTCTTTCTTTACCAAAAGGTCGTCTGTGACTTTGTTTTTGGCGAAAGAAAGAGAAAGATCTTTAAATGGTACGGTAGAAGGCATTAAGTGATTGCTAGTATCACTTTATTTAGCGTCATTCCGCTAAGTGTTGCGGAACTGGTTTAGTTCTTTTAATCTCTTCCAACCATTTCTCACCTTCGTATTCTGAGATTAGTTTCTTCCCACTCTTCTTAAACTCTTCACTTTTATCTACTTTGATTACCATGGTAACTCCAGTTTTTATTATTTAGACTTTGATCCAATCCTTATCGTAACGAATCGGTAGTACGTCAATGACCAATGAATATCTAAATTTATCAGTTTCATTATGTGGTACATCATGCTTTAGAGCAGATGGAAAGATTTGTAGTTGTCCAATTTGATTCTCATGAGTCTCACCGTCAAATCTCGTACCAGTAGACGTATCTCCTCCTAAAAAGAGATTTGTACATGTAAATGGTCTTTTATAGTTATCAACATGTTGATCATGATTGTGCTCCATGATCCATTTTCCTGGTTGGATGATATTACCCCATGCGGAGTAGAATTTACCAGCACCAAACAATAAATTGAGTTTAGGTTTTAAAATTTGATAAACAGTCTCGTGTTTGAGTGGATTGTGTCCATGAGACTTACCAATATGATAATTATCATGAAATTCACCTGCAATCTCTTTGAGTGCTTCAATTATTTGATTACACTCTTCAACACTACAAAAATTATCTATTTTAAATATCATTTCTTATACTCGTGAAAAAAGAATCCGACATTCATTCGTGTATCATTCTCAGGAGTGTCTATAAACCTCCAATCCTCAACATGCATACCATGATGGTATTTTTGTGCGTCAAATAGAATACAACGGTTAAACGCTGGTTCAAAGTTCATTATCTTCTTATACCTTTCCTTTGGACGCCATGGTTGCTCATGTTCTCTTACATCAGCTTCAATATCTTCTTCTATACACTCATATACGTTTGTACCAGTATTATCATTATGATTCAAATATACTAGTGCGGAATATCCGTGATCACGATGCGGCCACCAGTAGTTATTCTCAAAATCATTAAAAGGATGTTTTTTGAATGTAAAGCAATTTGTAAGAACTGCTCTACGATCCATAGGAATTTGAGTCACTCCCATATACTTCAAGACATGAAACAAATGCTCATATGCAGGGAGAATCATATCACTGTAGAACTCGTGACGCATGTCTTTAAAGTGTTCACCGTTATAGTTCTTGATATGACTACGATCTTCTTCTGGTGGTCCTTCGTATTGATTCAAAGATGCATTACTGTTACCACTCTCTTTATGAAAGTTTGGTGCAACGTGATGTAGAAGCGTAATCACATCATCAGGGGTACTGAAGAAGTCATCAATGATAGCATATGGGGTTTTTCCCAACATTCCAAATTGAGCTTTCTGATTCTTATTAATCTCAAAGAAATTACGCATTTGCTAATACTAAATTAAATGAAAATGTTAATCGACCATTTGGTCTCTGATGTTCCTGTCGATTTAGGACTTCATGCTCCAAATAAGGAGGAAACAGAATAATTTGTCCTTCAGTTGGGTGAAAATGGTATAAGTCATACATTGACTCACGAATTCCACTTCTCTCAATACCACGATACCTGATTGAACGGAAATGTGTTGAGGTTGGATAGAAAGTGGTCGGAGTTGGGTTCTTGCTGTAGTAAACACCACTTAGAAACACTGGACGCCTTCCATCCATGTGATCATGACGTTCCTGACTCTGATCATCATGATAACTATTATACCAGAACGTTATAATATTACAAGGCATCAATCCTTCACGCACTAGTTCAGCATTACATGCTGTTTCTATATCTATCTTCAAACGATCACGTACATCTGGCGTTACAAGAGCATCGTCATCAGGAATATGAGGAAATGTGCTGTTCACCTTACACTTCCACCCTGCAGGAGTGTTATCTACCTTTCCAGGGTCTCTAAAAAAATACTTGGTATGCTTATTGAAGTTAAAGCATATAATTTGTGTCGGAAAGATATCAATAATCATTTCAATTTAAACATTACAGGATTATTCTTGCGAACATGTATATCAGTCGCCATTGTGACTCTTACATCGTCACCTTCATATGATTCAGTCCAGTGAGCAATACCTGCATGAAAGATCAACAACTCACCAACATGATTCTCGTAAGTCTTACCCTCATATATGGTACCACTACTACAATCACCCCCTAGATATAGGTTACAAGATGTAAAGGGGTGCATATTTACTTGTAGAGGATCTCTTCGATCAAAATGCTTGTGTGGTTCAATACGATCACCTTTTCGGAAAGCATTAAACCATGCTTGTAACCACTTACCTCTACCAAATAAAACAAGATACTTAGGAAGGACGATTGGTCCGACGACCTTATCCTGCAACGCATTATAGTACTGGTAACGACCAGTTAACTTATCGCCCTTCACACTCGGATAATTATGTTCTCCAAGTGCCATCAGATCATCTTCTATTTCTAATACCCTCTCATAACATATCGCCGCTTCTTTTTCGGAGAGAAACTCGGGTATTCTAAAAACATTCATTTAATGTGGATCATAGTATCTTATGAGTGCTCCAGTTGCAACTATGAGCACGATTACAATAATTAGAACGGTCATACAGATTATTCAGAGCTTTCGGCGCTAGCTGCCTCTCTTTCTTCTTTGTCGATGTTTCCATCATTGTCTGTATCCCAGTCACTACGATACTGTAGGTTCTTTGGTTTCCCAACAGTATACTTAAACTCGGTCATTTGCCCTGTCCTCGATATGGTTTACGCTTCCTGTTACGGGAGCTTGCACTGTATTTAGTATGCTTACCATTTCCCTGACGTGTTTTCTTTGGGGTCGCTTCAATTGTTGCTAGACCCAATGCAAATCTAGTTGCCATATATGTATTATCTCTATTGAAAAGTGAGTAACACAGTTATTTCCGCTAGTTCTCTAAACGAACATTGCTTTCAATCAAAGGTCGTGTTACTCAATGATATTATATCACAAAATCTATTATACTGCAAAAACTTTTGGAGATGCTGCAGAAGGACCAATTGCGAGTGCAGTTGCTTGATTGAGAAAATCTCCAACAAAGCAAACCCTACGACCACCAAAGCGAACTTTTGTACTCGTGGAAACTGCAATACGAGGAGTGGTACAAGGACCACCTGCAGGTAAAACTCCTGGTGCAGGGGTCATCGTGTCTCCTTCTAATACAGGAGGAATTCCTTGAATAAAATATTTTCCAACTGGTACTGGTGCTAGAAGTGTTGGGGGTGTATTACAAGCACCTGCTCCACCAGTATCTGATGCTCCAGGTCTATAAACTGCGATTGCTCCAGCCATTATCCTATATCCTCGGGTGATGGTATACCTTTACTCTTAATAAAGGAATCTCCTTCTATGTAGCTCATCATATTCTTTTCCTTAAATGTCTCTTCCCACATCTGGTTCAATGCGTCGGTCAACTTCAAATGTTCTTTCGCGTTCGGGGGACGGTAGTATAGTTGCATCTTTTTCAACCTGAGCAATTCTATCTCCTGCTGTTCCACTCGGGTGCGTAGGGCGCGAAGTTCGTTCTGCAGCGCTTGCACTTGCTGCATCGAAATAGTTGCAGAATTCATCAAAATTGTTGAGAGCGTCTTCGTAGCTCCAGGTTCTTGGGTCATTTTTTTCCACGGGAATTTTTTTATATTAAAGGTTTTTGATTATGACTTTTCAAATATATTTATCGGTCGTCTGGATACTTTTGTAGGTTAGGAAGGACCCAAACGTTTTCGCTCGGCACCCCCATAACAAATAAAAAAGGGGCATTTTACTGCCCCCTGTGTCTAGCATGCTGTTGCTGTCTCATTTGAGTCTACTCTGATCCATTTGATTGGATCACCTGCTGTCATCTTGAAGATCACCTGACTGCCAAACCTTGTCTGATCTGCTGCTACTCTGTATGCAGTCTCTAGATCTGCGCAGTAGACCACGCCGTCTGGATCAAAGTTTGCCCATGCTGCTGGTTGAACTGCCCAACCTCTTGGATCTGTCATGCTGGTGTCTGTCATGTTGTTTGTGTCGTTAGTATTATTATAGTGCATTAGTTAGCGTATGTCAAGATCATTCTATTTGGGTCTGTGGTTACAAACTGTTTGATGTTGTCCTGTTGCACCTTGATTACAACCTGACTTGATTTGTTTGCCTTGCTTAGTCCTAGAAATGCCTTGATGCCGTTATTACTTGTAACCCTTACACGTAGTCCTAAGTTGATCTCTGCGAAGTAATACTCAAACACTAGACGTCTGCTGCTCTTACCCTTGCCTTTCAATAGTCTAGGTGCATGACCATCAGCAATGCACTTGGTCATGCTTAGTCTATCTGCTTCCATGATATGTAATCTCTCGTGCTTGGTGTCGTTGATGACTATACCATATCCTCGCTGCTTGTCTACTACGTGCTGCTGTAAAAACTTAAGCATATCGTCGGGGTGTATACTGTCTAACGCTTTCTCACAACACTTGTTGAAGAGGTCTCTTGTTTGGTCGATAAGTGCGAAACGATCTTCTTTAGGTAAGAGATGAGCACCTTTGAGAAATGTGAAGAAATCTTCAAAGCACTTTCGGTTGACGACGGCATTAATATCAGAAGTGTTAACCCAATCGAAAGACCCATT
>CEOS01017602.1_pt1 | contig 26308 bp, 25 predicted proteins | sample 530601 | NCBI WGS metagenome assembly CEOS01 (sample SAMEA2620666, study PRJEB7988) | marine metagenome | biome: marine biome (ENVO:00000447); feature: mesopelagic zone (ENVO:00000213); material: "saline water (ENVO:00002010), including plankton (ENVO:xxxxxxxx)" | depth 1000 m
CCGCATGGTTCAGGGCGGCTACAATGTGGCCCTGGGACATGGAGACACCGTCGAGCGGCATTTCATGGACACGATCGTCGGCGGCAAGTGGCTGCCGGATCAGGACATGGCCTGGCGGCTGTGCGAACAGGCGGTCGTGCGTGTCCGCGAACTGGAAAACGAAATCGGCTGCTTCTTCGACCGGGTCGCGGACGGCTCGCTGCATCACAAGGCGTTCGCGGGACAGACGGCCGATCGCACGGTGCACAAGGGCGATCTGACCGGGATCGAGATCATCAACCGGCTGATGGAACAGGTTCTGGCCCGCCCGATCGAAAAGCTTCAGGAGCATCGCGCCGTCGGACTGATCCCGACCAAGGATGGCTCGGCCCTCGCCGGGGTCCTGTTCATCGACATGCGCAGCGGAAAGTTCCGCTTTGTCCGCGCCAGGACGGTGCTGATGGCAACGGGTGGCGGCCCCACCATGTACAAATACCACACGCCCTCGGGCGACAAGACGATGGACGGGCTTGCAATGGCGCTGCGCGCGGGGCTGCCGCTGCGCGACATGGAGATGGTTCAGTTCCATCCGACCGGGCTGCTGGCCGGCGACCATACCAAGATGACCGGCACCGTTCTGGAAGAAGGGTTGCGCGGCGCGGGCGGGCATCTGCTGAACGGCAACGATCACCGGTTCATGTACGATTATGACACCCGCGGCGAACGCTCGACCCGCGACGTGGTCAGCCGCGGCATCTATTCGGAGATGCGCAAGAACAATTCATCGCCCAATGGCGGGGTGTTCATCTCGATGGCGCATCTTGGCCCCGACATCGTTGCGAAGAAGTTCAAGGGCATGGTCCAGCGCTGCGCCGATTCGGGCTTCGATCTTGCCGGCGGCAAGGTGGAGGTGGTGCCGACCGCGCATTATTTCATGGGCGGCGTCGTTGTCGATGTCGATACCCGCACGGCCATGGAAGGGCTGTATGTCGCCGGCGAGGATGCGGGCGGGGCGCATGGATCGAACAGGCTGGGCGGAAATGGCGTCGCCAATTCGACCGTCTATGGCGGTATCGCGGGTGACGTGATGGGCCGCGACATTCGCGCCATGACGGCACTGCGCGATCCGGATGAGAATATCCTGTCGGCCGAGATCGAGCGCGCGCGACGCCCGTTTGGCAAGCCTGTCGGCAATGTCCAGAACCTGCGCCGCGTATTGCAGGACGCGATGTGGGACGATGTCGGCGTCATGCGGACCGAACAGGGATTGATCAGCGGCCTGAAAAAGATCGCGACGGTCGCCACCGACCTGCAGGATATCGGCGTCGATCCGTCCAACCTGGCGTTCAACCTGACCTGGCACGACTGGCTTAACCTGGCATCGCTGGTCGACGTGTCCGAAGTCATCGCCGAGGCTGCCCTGGCGCGCGAGAATTCGCGAGGCGCGCATTTCCGCGAGGATTTTCCCGATCAGGGAGATCTGGAAACCTCGTATTTCACGGTGGCGCGGAAAACCGCCGAGGGGCTGCGCGTATCGCGCGACCCGGTCCGGTTCACAATCGTTCGGCCGGGCGAAACCGTGCTGCCCGAGGGCGAGCCCGAGACGCTGGTGCAGGCGGCCCGGTAAAGGAGACGATCCATGATTTCCATAGACCTCATCGAATCCACCGCCGAAGTGCTGATGGACAAGGCGGCCATCGAGATCCCGCAAGACTATCTCGATGGGCTTGAAGCCACGGCCAGTGTCGAGGACGGCGATCTGTCGTCCTTCGTTCTTCAAGCCATGCTGGAGAACTACAAAGCCGCAAAGGAGGATCGTCGCGCGATGTGCGGTGATACGGGGTGCCCGCGCTGGTATGTCAAGATGGGCAACGAGGCGCAGATCGAGGGCGGTCCCGTCGCATTGGAAGAAGCCCTGCGTCGGGCGACGGCGACCGCGACGAACGGCGTTCCGCTGCGCCCCAACCGGGTCCATCCGCTGTGGCGTACCGATCACGACAACAATGTCGGTATCAACGCGCCCGAGATCGAATACGGTTTCGAGCCGTCAGCCCCCGGCCAGGGCGACTGGATCGACCTGACGACCGTGCACAAGGGCGGCCTGTTCGGCACCGATTACCGGATGCTGTTTCCATCCGACGGGATCGAGGGGATCAAGCGGTTCTATCTGGACAGTCTTGTCGCCTTCGGCAAACGCGGTCTGGCCTGCCAGCCGGCGATCATCGGTATCGGGCTGGGCGGCTCGAAGGATACCTGCATGGTGCTGGGCAAGCGCGCCGCCTGCCTGCGCACCGTCGGCGACCGCAACCCCGACCCCAGGATCGCCGAGCTGGAGATGGAGTTCAAGGAACTCGGCAACTCGATCGGCATGGGCGCCATGGGTTTCGTCGGCAAGTCGATGGTCGTCGATTGCCATATCGAGGTTGGCTATTGCCACACCGGCGGGATGCAGATGAGTGTTCACGCCTTCTGCCTGTCATCCCGGCGGGCCTGCGCGCGGGTCCATGCCGACGGGCGGGTCGAACACCGCACCGATCCGCAATGGTTCACCCCGTTTCAGCGCCGCGAGACGGTCGAATGGCCCGCGACCGCGACCGCGGCACAGTAGCATCCGGCACCCGCGCAACCTGACGCGGCCCGATGCGGAAGGCCGCAAGGATCCGGCTGCGAAAAGATGGCTCCAAGCCCCGCGCTTGAAGGAGAAAATGTCATGACCCACAAGATCATTCGCCTTTCGACGACACCGTCGCCCGAAGACCTTGCAGCATTGAAGCTGGGGGACATCGTGCATCTGGACGGCGTGATCTATACCGGCCGGGAAGGTGTCTACAAGCGCGCGATCGAGGAAGGTGTCCCCATCCCGATGGACCTGCCGGCCGAAAGCGCGGCCAATTTCCACTGTGCGCCAGCCGCGGCGCAACGCGACGATGGCAGCTTCGACATGGGTGCCGTGACCGCGACAGCCAGTTTCCGTTTTTCCAGGTGGATCGCGGACTGGTTCCGCATCTCGGGCGCGCGCATCATCATCGGCAAGGGCGGCATGAGCCCGGAAGACTATCGGACCAAATTCGTTCCCAACGGCGCCATCTATCTGACCACCGTCGGCTATGGCACCGGCGCCCTGCTGGGGCGCGGAATCAAGAATGTCAAAGGCCTGCACTGGCGCAAGGAACTGGGCCTGGCCCAGGCGATGTGGGTGATCGAGGCGGAAAACATGGGACCTTTCATCGTCGCATCCGACATCGAGGGCAATTGCCTGTTCGAACGCGAGAACGCGAAGATCGCAGGCGGTCTTGCCAAGGTCTATGAAGGGACGCGCCCCGCCGTCCTCAAGCGGTATGGGGAAACCGATGACAGAACGGACGAAGTCATCGGCTGAGGAAGTCAGCGGTCTGTCCGGCAGTCTGATCCTGCCCGGGGCCGAAGACCATGGCGATCGCCCGGCCCGCGCTGGCATTGTCGCGCTGGTGTCAGGTGTCAGCAATCTTCGTGCCGGCCTGCGGATGTCGCCGAAGGCTTGCCGTTGGTGGCAGGTCCGCCATCGCGGCTCTGGGCCGCGCCGACAGGCATGCCGGCCGCTCTGGATCATTCTTTCCCTTCCGAATGCATGAGGAAACGATGTTTGTCGATGAACGCATCTACACGCTGAACGCAGGAAACGTACCGGTCTTTCTGAAACTTTACGAAGAACAGGGAATGGAGGTTCAGGTTCGCATCCTGGGCAGGATGGTCGGCTACTACTACACCGATTTCGGACCATTGAACCAGATCGTGCATATGTGGGGCTATGAATCGCTTGACGACCGTTTCCAGCGGCGCAAGCAGTTGCAGGCGTCGCCGGAATGGCAGTCCTATGCCAAACAGATGCGTCCCCTGGTCGCGAAGGTCGAGAACAAGCTGCTCGTGCCCGCTCCGTTCTTCAAGGTTCCTGCGTGAACGGCGAATATCTTCTGGTCCTGGTGGCCGGAGCGTTTTCGGGCGGGTTCGTGAACGGGCTGGCCGGCTTCGGAACCGCGCTTTTCACGCTTGGCTGGTGGCTGCAGGTGATGCCACCAACCCAGGCCGTGTCGGTGGTTCTGGTCATGTCGGTCGTCAGCGGGGTGCAGGGGGCAATCCTTGTGCGTCGCGCGATCGAATGGCGGCAGCTGTCCCGGTTCCTGATACCCGCGCTGATCGGTATTCCGATCGGATTGCGCCTTCTGCATCGCATCGACGCCGATTTTCTGAAGTTCATCGTCGCCGGATTCATGATCCTCTATGGTGGCTTCTTCACGCTGCGGCGCGACCTGCCCAGCCTGCGTCGCCCGACCCCGATCATCGACAGCGGAATCGGGCTGGTCGGCGGCTTTCTTGGCGCGGTATCGGGTTTGTCGGGCGCCCTGCCGACGATGTGGATCTCGATGCGAGACTGGACCAAGGAACAGAGCCGTGCCGTCTTGCAGCCCTACAACGTCGTCGTCCTGGGAATTTCGGCAACGCTGATGGCAATGGATGGCGTCTACGACGCGGCGTCCCTGAAGGTGATGGCCATCGCTTTGCCGGTAACGCTGATCGCCGCGCAGATGGGCCTGTGGACATTCAAGCACCTGAGCGATGACCAGTTCCGGCGCCTGCTGATCGTGATGATGTTCGTGGCCGGGATCGCGATTCCGCTTCGGGACATGGTCTAGACCGCGGTTCCGGGCGGCGTGAACCGGCCGATTTCGACCGCTTCGCGCAGCTTCTGCAAAAGCTGCTCCAGCACCTGCCCCTTCACATTGTCCGACCGCGACAAGAGCCCCAGAACCCGGCGGGGCATGGCCGGGGAAAGGGCAAGGCGCTTCAAGGGCAGGCTGATCGGAGGCGGGACCGCCTGCACCGGAACGATCGAAACCCCCAGATTTGCATAGACCATGCTGGCAATGATATCGAGATTGGCCAGTTCCATGCTTTCCTTGACTTCGATGCCTTGCGACTGCAGCCAGTTTTCGATCATCGTGCCGACCACGGCTTCGCGCGAAAACCGGATGAAGGCATGGCTCCGAAGCAGCTCGATCGGGTCGTCGCTGACAGATTGCCTGGAGGCGAGCAGCACCATGTTCTCTTGGGCGATTTCCTGCCACTCGTGCCGTCGCGGAACCGCCGGCAGACGGGTCAGGATCGCCGCGTCCAGCGCGCCGCGTTCGACCTGCAAGGCCAGTTCCGTGGTCTGGCCCGGCACGACGCGAACCAGCAGCCCGGCATGTTCGGATTTCAGCATGGAAATGACGAACGGAACCAGGCCGGTCAGCGTCGTCGGCACGGCGCCCAGGATCAGTTCGCCGCTGAACGCCGCTTCGCCCGACACGGACAGGACCATGCCGTCATAGGCGGCGACGATCTCGCGCGCCTTTGCGACAAGCGCCTTGCCGACCGATGTCAGCACGGGTGTCCGGCGGGAACGGTCGAACAGAACGACATTCCATTCCTGTTCCAGCGATTTCATCTGCTGGCTGACGGCGGCATGGGTAATGAAGACGGCTTCCGCCGCAGCCGAAAAGGTGCCGTGATCGGCAAAGGCGATCAAGGTTCTCAGGTTGCGAATGGTCATCTTGCGTTTATGAAAGCCGCGCTATCAATAGATTTAATTTGTGTGGCTTTTATAAAGATAATTTTACCGATATTGATTGTCAATCGGCATCGAACCCGTTTCCGGGCTTTGGCAGATCGGGATCGCCGAGCCTTGTCAGCAGGTTGCTGATCTCGGGGCGGCAGGAACCGCAATTGGCGCCGGCGCCAAGCGCCTTGCCGACCGCATCCAGCGTCACCAGTCCTTGCGTCGTGATCGCGCGTACCAGGCTGTTCATGCCGACGGTGGCGCAGGCGCAGACGATCGCGCCCTCGTCCGGCTGGTGGACACCCGGACGGCCGGCCAACAGGTTCGCGTCCATGTCACAGCCAAGCGCCGCAGCGACATGATGGCGCGACAGGGCAACCGGCTCGCCAGAGACGAAAAGCGCCGCCTGCACGCGGCCGTTTCCGGCAAAGGCCAATCGTGCAAGGCCGCGCCGCCGGTCATGCACGGCAAGCGGATCTGATGTCAAAGAGAACAGGTGCTTTGCAAAGGCGGTCCAGTCATCGGGTTCGTGCAGCCCGGCCAGTTCCGCCTGATAGCCGCCAGCCAGGGCCGAGACCGCCCAATATTCGCAATCGGGCCTGATCGGGGCCTGGGATATCGCAAAGCCATACCAGACCGCGCCAAAGGGCCGAATGGCTGCGGGCGACGATTTCAGCGCCGGCTGGCCCGAAACAGCGTCCACCAGCGCGGGTATGGCGCTATTGATGCGCCCCGAAGCCGCTGTCTCGGCGCTCCAATGCATCGGGGCAAAGGGTTGCCCGGCAGCGACGCGGTCGGTGACCAGGACGCGCAGCAGCGCATCTCCCTGCGCTCCGCTGACCCGCGCCAGACTTGCGGGTGACAAGCCAAGCGCGGCGGCGTCGCGAGGATGGATTTCCAGGAATGGCTCGGCCAGATGACGCGAGAGGCTGGGTGAAAGTCCGGTCCGGGTCATGCTGTGCCAGTGATCGCGCACACGGCCGGTATTGAGGCGGAAGGGAAATTCGCCCGTGACCGGCTGCGGCGGGCGCGGCGCGACGGCCACCATGCATCCGCGACCCGAGAAGGTATGATAGCGGCCGTCACCGAAAAAGCGGCCTCCTTGCCGCGCACCAGCACGCGGCCAGAGAAACGGCGTCATCCCGTCATAGGCGGCCCTGCCGATCCCCGCGCAATCGGAAATGTCGAAATCGCTGCCAAGACCGCCGGCGATCCCCGAAAGCGCCGCATATTCGGCGAAGATTTCTGACGGGTGGGACCAGCCGAAGGCGTCGCCCCATCCCATGCGCCGGGCGACATCGGCAATGATGCGCCAGTCGTCGCGCGCCTGCCCCGCGGGCGCGAGGCTGGGCCGCTGGCGGCTGATGCGGCGTTCGGAATTGGTGACGGTGCCATTCTTTTCGCCCCATCCGGTCGCCGGCAGCAGGACATCGGCCAGCCGCGTCGTGTCGGTTCGCGCCATGATGTCGGAAACCACGGTAAAGTCACAGCCGGCGATGGCGCGGGCGACCCGGTCGGCGTCGGGCATCGAGACCGCCGGGTTGGTGCACATGATCCACAGCGCCTTGATCCGTCCCTCCTCGACCGCGCGGAACATGTCCACGGCCTTCAGTCCCGGCCTTTCGGCCATGCGCGGCGCATTCCAGAATCGCCGCACGGCGTCGCGGTGGGCGGCGTTTTCGATCTCCAGGTGGCAGGTCAGCATGTTGGCCAGCCCGCCGACCTCGCGCCCGCCCATGGCGTTCGGCTGACCCGTGACGGAAAACGGTCCCATGCCCGGTCGTCCGATCCGCCCCGTCGCGAGATGGCAATTCAGGATCGCGTTGACCTTGTCGGTGCCGCTGTCGGATTGATTGATCCCTTGCGAAAACAGCGTCACGACCTTTTCGTTGTCGCACCACAGGTTCACGAAACGGGCCAGATCCGCGGTCGCCAGCCCGGTCACGGCGGCATCGGTCCGGTCTGCGGCCAGAAGGGCCTGGTCCAGTCCGTCCAGGGCCGGACCGGGCGCGATCAGTCCGCGCCTGTCGATCTCGGCCAGCAGCCTGTTGAACAGGGCGGCATCCGCCCCGGCCGCGATGGGCAGGTGAAGATCGGCGATCTCGCAGGTGGCGGTGCGGCGCGGATCGATCACGACGATTCTGGTGCCGCGTTTCTCGCGCGCGGCCGCCAGTCGCTGGAACAGAACCGGATGGCACCAGGCGAGGTTCGAACCCACAAGGACGACGCAATCGGCCTGATCCAGATCCGCATAGAGCCCCGGCACCGTATCGCTGCCGAAGGCGCGCCGATGCCCCGCGACCGACGAGGCCATGCAAAGCCGTGAATTGGTATCGATATTGGCGCTGCCGATAAAGCCCTTCATCAGCTTGTTGGCGACATAGTAATCCTCGGTCAGCAGCTGCCCCGAGACGTAGAAGGCGACCGAATCCGGACCGTGCCGGGCGACGGTCCGGGCAAAGCGCCGCGCCACCAGGTCCAGCGCCGCGTCCCAGCCGGCCGGGCGCCCGTCGATTTGCGGGGCCAGAAGCCGGCCCCGCAAACCCACGGTTTCGGCCAGGGCGGCACCCTTGACGCAAAGCCTTCCGAAATTCGCCGGATGATCGGGGTCGCCGGCGACGGTCAGGCCGCCTTCCGGTGTCGGTGTCGCCAGCACGCCGCAGCCGACGCCGCAATAGGGACAGGTCGTGCGAACCGCGCCCGCCGGGGAATGCATGTTCATGGCGCGATCTGTCCTTGTGGCGCCAGGACGGCTGTGCGCCGGACGGTCGCAATCGGGCCGCGCGACAGGCCGGACAACCCGCGGTGGCGGGTCGCAGCGATCATCGCGGTGGCGTCGCCGCGCGTGATTTCGCCAATGGAAGGCGTGATCATGGGCTTTCCTTTCAGGCGGCCTTGCCGCGCATGAGGCTTTCGGCGGAAATCAGGATGCGACCGCGTTCCACCCGGACCGGCCAGGTGCGGACCGCCCCCTGATCGGCGCCCCGGGCCGCCCCGGTGGTCAGGTCGAACACCCAGTCATGCAGCGGGCAGGTGACCTGATGGCCATGCACGATGCCTTCGGACAGCGGGCCGCCCTTGTGCGGGCAGCGGTCATCCAGCGCGAAGACGCGGTTGTCGGCGGTGCGGAACAGCGCGACGCAGCCATCGGTGGTGCGGATCAGCCGTGCGCCCTGGGCGGGGATGTCTTCCAGCGATGCGATATCGACATAGCGCGTCATTCGGCGGCCTCCAGGGTCAGATCGGCAAGCGGGGCCCAGCGGGGCGTTTCCGAAGGCGTCGAATGTTCGGCCCAGGGATCGCGGCGATAGACCGACTGGCTGGTCTCGAACCGCTTGACCAGCGCGCGGCGGTTTCGGGGATCATCCACGACCTGCGCGATGACCCAGTCCAGGCCGACCTTGGCGACCCACTTGTAGGGCCGGTCGAGATAACGGGCGTGTTCGCGATAGAGCTGGATGAAGGCGGTGACGATCTCGACCGCCTCGTCCTCGGAGGGGGTCGCGGCCAGATGCTCGGTCTGCTTCACCTCCATGCCGGCGGCGCCGGCGACGCTGATGTTGTAGCCGCTGTCCACGCAGACGATGCCCACATCCTTGCAGGTCGCCTCGGCGCAGTTGCGGGGGCAGCCCGAAACCCCCAGCTTGACCTTGTGCGGTGTCCAGGACCCCCATAGCAGCTTTTCCAGCCGGATCCCCAGCCCGGTCGAATCCTGTGTGCCAAAGCGGCAGAATTCGCTGCCCACGCAAGTCTTCACCGTCCGTAGCCCCTTGGAATAGGCGTGGCCCGAGACCAGCCCGGCCCGGTTCAGATCGGCCCACATCAGCGGCAAATCCTCCTTGCGCACGCCCAGCAGGTCGATCCGCTGGCCGCCGGTGACCTTGACCATCGGCACGCCATACTTGTCGGCCGCATCCGCGATGGCCCGCAATTCGTCCGGTGTGGTGACGCCGCCCCACATGCGTGGCACCACCGAATAGGTGCCGTCCTTCTGGATATTGGCGTGGTTGCGTTCGTTCACGAAGCGCGATTGCCGGTCGTCCCGGTATTCCAGCGGCCATTCGGCCAGCAGATAGAAATTCAGCGCCGGACGGCAGGAACGGCAGCCGCCGACGGACTTCCAGCCAAGTTCCTGCATGACGGCGGGGATGGATTTCAGACCCATCGACCGGATCAGCCGGCGCACATCCTCGTGACTGTGATCGGTGCATTTGCACATTCCGCCGGGCGCGGCGGCGGCAAAGCCATCGCCCAGCGTCAGACGCATCACCTGCTCCACGAGGCTGGTGCAGGTGCCACAGGATCCGCTGGCCTTGGTGCCGGCGCGAACCGCGTCCAGCGTGGTCGCGCCCCCTTGCACGGCATTGACGATGCTGCCCTTGCAGACGCCGTTGCAGCCACAGATTTCCGCCTCAGGCGGCAAGGCTGCAACGGCCGCCATAGGGTCCGGCCTGGACCCTCCCTGGAAGCCGGGACCGAAGATCAGCGTGTCGCGCATCTGCTCGATATCGGTGCCGTCCTTGATCAGCCCGTAGAACCAGTTGCCGTCAGCCGTGTCGCCATACATGACCACGCCGATGACGCGGTTGTCCTGCAGGACCAGCCGCTTGTAGATGCCACGCCCCGGATCGCGGAACACGATATCCTCGCGGCCCTGCGCCTCGGCGAAATCGCCCGCGCTGAACAGATCGCAGCCGGTCACCTTCAGTTTGGTCGCGGTCTGGACCGGGCGGAATTCGGCCGTCTCGCCGGACAGGGTCCGGGCCAGCGCCCGAGCCTGATCGTAAAGCGGCGCGACAAGGCCGAACAGCTGGCCGCGATGTTCCACGCATTCGCCAAGTGCGAAGATGTTCGGATCGCTGGTGCGCAGGCCGTCATCGACGGTGATGCCGCGCTCGACCTCCAGCCGTGCGTCCACGGCGATGCGGGTCTCGGGGCGGATGCCCACGGCCATGCAGACCAGATCGGCGGGATAGACGGTGCCGTCTTCCAGCAGCACCGCCTCGGCCCGGTCGTGACCCAGGATCGCCTTAGTGGCCCCCTTGCAGTGGACGGCGATGCCACGCCGTTCCAGGTCCCGTTGCAGCAGATAGCCCGCCGCAGGATCAAGCTGGCGTTCCATCAGGTGGCCCATCAGGTGAATGACGGTGACCTTCGCCCCGCGCGCAGCCATGCCGGCAGCGGCTTCCAGGCCCAGCAGGCCGCCGCCGATCACGACCGCATCCCGGCCGGCCCTGCCCGCCTCGATCATCGCATCGGTGTCTTCCAGATCGCGATAGGTCACGACGCCGGGCAGATCCTTGCCCGCCACCGGGATGATGAAGGGGGCCGAGCCCGTGGCGATCACCAGCGCGTCATATTCGGCGCTGCTTTGGTTCGAATGGACCACGCGCGCGGCGCGGTCGATCCGCACCACCGGCTGGCCAAAGCGGCAATCGACGCCATGGGCCGCATACCAGTCAGCATCGTGGGTGACGATGTCGTCATAGGTCTTTTCGCCCGACAGGACCGGCGACAGCATCAACCGGTTGTAGTTGCCGCGCGGCTCGCCGTTGAACAGCGTCACCTGCCAGGCGTCCGGGGCGGTTTCAAACAGATGTTCCAGCAAACGGCCCGAGGCCATGCCGGCGCCGATAACGACCAGTTTCTTCTTCATGGCGACAGATCCTTTCAGGCGGCTTGCATGGCGGCGGGACGGCCCATGCGACGGACCGAGGCGTGCATCCACAGCGCACAGGCGGCGACCAGCACGAACAGAACCATGAAACAGCTGGACCACAGCCCGGTCTGATCCTTCAGCCAGCCGAACAGCAGCGGCAGCGCGAAGCCGCCCAATCCGCCGATCATGCCGACCAGGCCGCCGACGGCGCCGACATTGTGCGGATAATAGCTTGGGATATGCTTGTAGACGGCGGCTTTCCCCAGGCTCATCACGAAGCCCAGAATGAAGATCACCACCAGGAACACCGGCAGGGTGACCCCCGCCGGGATCGACAGGATCGCGGTCGCCGCCAGCGACACCGCGAAGGTGGCATACAGCACCCGGCGCGCCCCGATCCGGTCGGACAGCACGCCGCCATAGGCGCGGAAGATGGAGGCCGGGATCGAATAGGCCGCCCCGACCATGCCCGCCACCTTCACGTCGAAGCCATAGACACCGATCAGGTAATGCGGCAGCCACAGCGCCAGCGCGACGAACGCGCCGAAGGCGAAGAAGTAATAGGCCGAGAAGCGCCAGACCTGAAGGTTCCTCAGCGGCGCGAATTCGGCGCGCAGGCTGCGCCGGGATGCCGCGCTGCCGCGCCGGGCGGCGGTGACCGGATCATCCTTGCTGAGGAACCAGAACAGCACGGCCGTCACGGCCAGCGCGAGGGCCCAGATTTGCGCCGTGGCCTGCCAGCCGACGGCAACCATCACGAAGGGCGCAACGAATTTGGTCACCGCCGCGCCGACATTGCCGACGCCGAAAATGCCAAGCGCGGTGCCCTGCTGCGCATCGCGATAGAAGCGGGACACATAGGCCACGCCGACCGCGAAGGACCCGCCCGCAAGACCCACGCCAAGCGCGGCCAGCAGCATTTGCGGATAGGTCGTGGCCCATGACAGCAGCAGCGTCGCCAGTGCGGCGCTCAGCATGTTCAGCGTATAGACCAGACGCCCGCCCAGTCGGTCGGTGGCAACGCCCAGAACGATCCGGCTCAGCGAGCCGGTCAGGATCGGCAGCCCCACCAGCAGGCCGAACTGCGTCTCGGACAGGCCAAGCTGCTGGCTGATCTGGATGCCGATGATCGAGAAGATCGTCCAGACGGCGAAACAGATGGTGAAGGCAAGGGTGGACAGGCTCAGCGCGCGGCGTGAATCCTGCTGCGAAGGATGGGACATGAGATGCTCCGATGGCTGGCGTGGGACGGATCGCGCAGACATCCATCGTGGCTCCCAGAGGGAGGTCCGCGGCGGAACGCGCAATCAGGCTGTCAGGGGAACCGCGTCCTCGCGGAAATCGTGCGCAACGTTGCGAACGGGCCTGTGGCGCGCCATTGCGTCCTGGCCATGTCCTGCATCTTCACGCTTGTCCGGCGGCAGGGCAAGCGGAACACCGCGATCGCGACCGATGCCACCGGGGAAAACCGCGCGGCGCATCAAGTTTTTGCGGCGGATGCGGTGATTGCCTGAAAAGTGGTCAGTTTATGGATGAATCCGGGATCGGCGGCTCGAACACGAAGCCGTCGAAGAAGCTGTCGGCGCGCAGGATCATCTGGCCACGCTCGGCCGCGACGGTGCGATCTTCACCGATCATCCCCTCCAGTCGCAGCGACGCGCCGGGCAGGGACGCGCCTGCCGGTCTCAGGTGCCGGCGATAAAGATCGGTGCGGAAATGCCCCATCGCGCGCTGCATCGCGCCCTCGGGCGGCAAATCGTGGCGCAGTGCGATATTGCGCGCGATCAGCGCGGCCAGGCTTTTCCAGGGAAAGCTGGCCGCTCCGGCATTGAACGCCAGCAGGCGCGGGACCGCGCGCGCCTCGCCGGCCGGGGAAACCAGCAGCCGGCCGGTCAGCCCGCGTTCAACAAGTTCGGACGGCAGATCCAGATATTCGGCGCGCGACACGATCTCGGCGGCGGTGCCGCGATGGTCGGGTTCATCCAGCCAGCGCCCCGCCCGCCAGATCGCGCGCATCAGCGCGCCGGTCTGCCCGGGCCGGGTTTCGGCGAAGTCACGCCGCAGGACCAATCCCTTTTCGGGCGGCGAGGTCCAGATCGCCGTGCCCGGCAGCAGCAGCGCGGCGATGCCGCGTTCGACCGCAAACGAGGCCCAGGGTTCGCCCACGCAGAAGGCGTCGATTTCGGCCGCCGCCAGCGCATCGGCCATCATCGGCGGCGGCACGGTCTTGAGATGCAGATCATCTTCGCTGAATCCCGAAGCGCCGAGCCAGTGGCGGATCAGTTCAAGCTGGGTCGAGAACATGAACGGCACCCCCACCCGCAGCGGCCCGGTGATCGCGCCGCGCAAGGCCCGGCCCGCCGCCCCGGCGTCGGAGAAGTCAAAGCCGTGACCTGCCGCGCGCAGCCGGGTCTCGATCGCGGTGCTGACCCCCACCGCCTGGCCGCCATGCGACAGAAACATCACCAGATCGAGGTCGGGCAGGCGCGGCCCCAGCCCAAGCGCCTGACCGATCGGCATCGGGACCAGCATATGGGCCGCGTCGATCAGCCCCGCGCCCAGCATGTCGCGGCCCTGCGCCCAGGCCCCCAGCCGGATCAGATCCAGTTGCAGCCCTTCTTCGGCAGCAAAACCCAGCTCGCGCGCGACAATCAGCGGCGCCGCGTCAACCAGGGGAAGATAGCCTAGCCGCAGCGCGATCATCGCCCCAGCAATCCCGCCGCCGTCACCAGTTGCTGCGCGATTTCGCCGATGCGCTTGCCCTGATCCATCGCCGTCTTGCGCAGCAGCGCATAGGCCTCGGCCTCGTCGATGCCGCGCGCCTTCATCAGCACGGCCTTGGCACGATCCACGATCTTGCGGTCTTCCAGCGCGGCACGGGTGGCGGCCAGTTCGGCCCGCAATTGCCGCAGGATATGAAAGCGCGCGACGGCGGCGTCGATGATCGGCTTCAGGCGGTCCGGGCGCAGCCCGTCCACCACATAGGCCGACATCCCCGCCTCGATGGCCGATCGCGTCAATTGTTCGTCCGAACGATCCACGAACATCGCCACCGGCCGTTCGGCCGGACCAGAGGCCAGCGCAAGTTCCTCGAGCATGTCGCGCGACGGATTGGCGATGTCGATCAGGACCACGTCCGGGCTCAGTTCGGCCACGCGCCGGGCCAGCGCCGAATGCTCGGCCAGGATGCGGATATCGTGATCGCCGACGTCGCCCAGCCCGTCCGCGATCGCCCGCGCCCGGTCGGGATCCGATTCAACGACGACGATGAGAAGTTTTTTCAGCATGGCGACCCGATCACGCTTCTCGCGTTGGCACAGGCAGCCCTGCGACGCAAGGATGTCCGGCACCCGTGACCATGCCTTTCGCCCCGATGCACCTTGTTTGCCCAGATCTGCCTGCCGAATGCGGGGCGCATCGGCACCGGGACGGACGACCTGCGATCCGTCGCCATGGGCAGGTCATTATTCGCGTGGGGTTCCCGGCAGCGCATTGTGGATCGCGGTCGCGGCCACGGCGGCCTGACCCATCGCATGGGCGATCTGATCCAGCCCGTCGGTGATATCACCGATGGCATAGACTCCGTCGATGCTGGTTTTCAGTTTTGCATCGCCGATGATGCAGCCCGCATCACCAAGTCCGACGCCCAGCGAACCGGCCAGTTCCGAATGCGCGGAGGTGCCCAGGGCGACATAGAGCGTGTCGAAATGGTGCGTCTGGCCGTCTTCCAGCGTCACGACGACCTGCGAATCCGTCAGAGCCAGACCTTTCATCGGCGCGTCCAGGGCGCCGATCCCGTCCCTTGCGCGCGCCGGAATCCCCTCGGGCGGGATCAGCGTCACCGTCGGGGAATAGTCGCGAACGAAGCGCGCCTCGGCCAGGCCATGCGCGCCGTTCCCCAGGACGGCGACACGCTTGTCGCGAATTTCATAGGCATCGCAGACCGGGCAATAACGGATCAGCCCCTGCGCGACGCCCCGATCGTGGTCGCTGGCCGACAGCGGCGGCCGATGGTTGACGACCCCGGACGCGAAAATGACGAAGCGCGCGGTTTCGGTCCGGCGGTCGGCCGTGACCCGGAACAGGTCGCCCTGTTTCTGGACCGCCTCGACCGTCGCGTTTTCGATCCTGGCACCGTAAAGTTCGGCATGCGCGCGCATCCGGTCAAGAAGCTCCTTCCCGGAAATGCCGTCCGGAAAGGGTCCGAGATTATGGGTTTTCGGGATCATCCGCGCCCGCCCCGCTCCGGCGTCGAAAACCGTGACGCGGCGCAGGAACCGGGCAAGATAGAGCGCCGCGGTCAGTCCCGCCGGGCCTCCGCCGATGATGATGCAGTCTTCCATGTCCGGCCTCTTGTTCTGTCACGCCATTCCTATAGCCAAACACCGGCCGGGCAAGCGAAGCTATCGTGATCGTCACGGCCAAGGGGGCCGCGACGCGGGGCCGAACCCGAATGGCGTTTCAGACACCTGCCCCCAGTCCCGGCTCAGCGAACGGCAGAGCGGCGCGCGGGATGATCCCGCGCATCTTCGGTGGTCCTTCCCCCTGTCGCGATGGCCGTTTTTCCGCAACAGTCGCCCCCATTTCGGCGAAATGTCGTCGGGCCGGCCCCATACGCTGACGCTTATGCCGGCTTGCATAAGCCCGCCGTGCCTGTTTTTCCCCGGCGGACAGGAGCATCTGCACCGGACCGTCGCGATGTCGTCGCGACTCAACCTGAAAGGATACCAAATGCGCAAGTTCCTGATTGCCACCGCGATGGTCGTCGCACTTCCTGCCTTTGCCGCCGAAGTCACCCAGGGCGCCCAGCTGGGGAAAACCATGGACGAGGTCAAGGCCGGCCTTGTCGGGATGGGCTACGAGGTCCGCAAGGTGCAGATGGAGGACGGCAAGATCGAGGCTTATGCCGTCATGGGCAAGACGCTCAACGAGGTCTACGTCGATCCGGCCACCGGACTCGTGACGAAAATCCTGTCGAAGTGATGCCGTCATGCTGGGAAAACATGATCTCGGCAGCGGGCGCGAAAGCGCCCGCACCGACAGGACGGTTCAGGTCTGGGATCCGCTGGTCCGCCTGATCCATTGGGGCGTGGTTCTGATGGTCGTGATCAACGCGGCCATTGTCGCCAAGGACAGCCCCCTTCATCTGTGGGCTGGCTATACGATGCTGGTGCTTGTCGGGGTCCGATTGCTTTGGGGAATCATCGGCTCGCGCCCTGCGCGGTTTTCGGCCTTCCCGCCAAATCCGTTCCGGGCGCTAGGCTATCTGAAAGAGATGCGCCGGGGAGACAAGACCGTGCACCTGTCCCACAACCCCCTGGGAGCCTTGATGGTCTATAATATCTGGGCGACGCTGCTGGTCATCGCAGCGACCGGCTACATGATGGGGACTGCCAGGTTCTTCGGTGTCGACTGGGTCGCGCAGACCCATGATCTGGCCTATGATTGGCTGTTGATTTCAATCACGGCACATGTCCTTGGCGTTGTCTTCGACACATGGCGTTCGGGTGTCCCGCTTGTGCAGGCGATGATACACGGCCGCAAGCGCATCCCGAATGATAGACCGGTCGAATGAAAAACAGTTTGCAGCGATCCAGAAACGACAAACGGCGGGCGGTGACGCTCGCCGTGATCATTCTGTTGCAGGCGCTGAGCGCGGCGTTCTTCTTCAGCGATGTCGTCTCTGATTTCAAGGAAGACACCTATCTCAGCGAAGCCCATTTCTACATGGAGGCGGTTGCTTCTGTCGTCTTGATCGCCGGTGTCGTCTTTCTGATGATCGAACTGCGGGCGGTCATGAGCCGCATGGAAGAATTGGACCGCGGCCTGCGCGGCGCGCGCGGCGAGATGGCGCAGATAATCGATGCCTTCTTCGAGGAATGGAATCTGACGCCATCGGAAAAGGATGTGGGACTGCTCATTCTCAAGGGGTTCGACAATGAGGCGATAGCAGAGTTTCGCGGCACCGCGACCGGAACCATCCGGGCGCAATCGACGCGCATCTATTCGAAGGCAGGCGTGGAAAGCCGCGCACAATTGTTCAGCGTCTTTCTTGAAGAACTTCTGGCCGGAGAGGATCGCCTGGTCGAAGCGAAATCAGAGGCCCGATAGCCTCAGCGATCATCACCTGAATTTCCCTGCTCCATGGATGCGGCCTGCACCGTCGCGGCTGTGACCAGCGCCGTCTGAATCTTTCGGCCGGCCTCCTGCAACATCGCCAAGAGAACGCGCTCGCGGCCCAGGTATCGCGTGCTGGGCATTCCCAGGTTCAGCGCGGCAACTACCCTGCCGCTCGCGCCGCGAAGGGGAATGGCGATGCCGGTCGATCCGGTGACGAACTCGCCATCATTCACGGCATGACCCTGCCGCCGGACCTGATGCAGCAAATCGCGCAGGACGGCCGGCCGGGTTTCGGTGCGCGGCGTATAGCCGAGCATGGTCACCCGCGCGAAATAGGCGTTCACGACCTTGCCCGGCGCATAGGCCAGCAGCACGCGGCCGCTGGCGGTGCAATGGGGCGTGATCGCCGCGTCGATATGGACATCATAGCGCACCGGATTGCGGCTCACGACTTTCGACAGCCGCCTGATTTCGCCGCCCGCCGTCAGGATCGACAGGATCACCGTCTCGTCGCTGTGATCGCGCAGTCGCATCATCACGGGCATCGCTGCATGGACAAGCGCGTTCTCGTTGCGGCGAAACGGAAAACCGTGCCGGCTTTCCTCGACCAGAACGAACCGGCCGTCGGTGCCCTGATGGACATGACCGCGCGCGACAAGCGTGTGAAGAAGTGCGTGCAAGCTGCTGCCGGGCAGCGACATGTCACGCGAAACCCGTGCCAGGCCGACAGGCTCCCGGCAATTTGCGAGATAGGCGATGAGGTCCAGGACCCGACCGGCGCTTTTCACTTCCTTATTCACATACATGAATGAAACCGCGATTTAGCCGCTTGTCCAGATCCCAGTCGGGGCTAGGGTCGAAGTCAGGATGAATGCGCCGAAGCGCCCTGTGACGGGAGATGGCAATGGCCGGAGATTCGACCGATCCCTGGACCTGGCCCGAGGAAACCTGGCGCCGGAAGGCAGGTCAGGCGGCCGCCGGGCGGTCACTGCGGCCCGAAACGTGGAAAGACGGCGCGACATGGGCCGTCGCATTGTCTTTCGACAGCGATCACGAGACGTTCGAATTGCGCAACGGCGGAAATTCGGTCGGTCGCATGTCGCAGGGCGCCTATGGCGCAAGGCGAGGCATCGAACGGATCCTGCGCGTGCTGGATCGGGCCTCGGTCCCGGCATCCTTCTTCATGCCCGCCGTTGCCGGCCTGCTGCATCCCGACGAGGTGCAGGCAGTCACCGGTGCCGGGCACGAAATGGCGATCCACAGCTGGATCCACGAGATGAACTCCCGACTCGATCATGCGACCGAGCGAGAGCTGTCGCTGCGCGCGGCCGACGCGCTGGAACGGCTGACGGGAACGCGGCCTGTCGGAATGCGGACGGCGTCGTGGGATTTCAGTCCCCATACCCTGTCGATCATCCGCGAGATGGGTTTGCTCTATGATTCCTCGCTGATGGCCGATGACGACCCCTACGAGATCCTGGATGGCGATGAGGCGACCGGGATCGTCGAGGTTCCGGTGGAATGGATCCGCGACGACGCGCCCTATATGGCGATGGACCGGATGAGCCATGCCCGCCCCTATGCCGGCCCGGCGATGGTGCTGGAGATCCTGCTTCGGGAAATGGAGCTGGCGCAGACCGAAGGCGGTCTGTTCCAGGTGACGATGCACCCTCATCATATCGGCCACCGCTCGCGTATCTTCGTGCTCGAAGAGGTCATCCGGGCCGTGCAGGCAAAGGGCGGTGCCTGGGTGGCCACCCATGCCGAGATCGCCCGCTATTGCGCCCGGGAGGCCGGGCTGACCGGCTCGACCTGAGCGCAAGCGGCGGACAGCGAAGGAAAAGACAGAACCGGGGCTACATCCGGCAAGACCAAAAAGACCAACAAGAAACACCGACCAACCAACAGAGAGGACGCCATGAGACCGAGACTTTCAGTAAGGCTTCTTGCCTCGACATTGCTGGCCGCGGTGCTTGCCGCCGGACCGGCGCTGGCCCAGACCAAGGAATTGCTGACGATCGACCTGCCGGGCGATCCGGCGACGCTTGATCCGCACCTGCAGTGGAACACCGACAGCTATTCCGTCTATCGGAACATCTTCGACAACCTCGTGACACGGAACGCCGAAGGCGAGATCGTCCCGCAGATCGCGACCGGCTGGACGCAGGACGACGACACGACCCTGACCTTCACCATCCGCGACGACGTCGCCTTTCATGACGGCACGTCCCTGACGGCCGAGGACGTGGCCTATTCGATCAATCGGATCATCGATCCCGACCTGAACAGCCCGCAGCTGTCGCAGTTCAACCAGATCGAGAGGGCCGAAGCGATTGATCCGACCACCGTCAGGATCACCACAAAGTCGCCCTATCCCGCGCTTCTGGCGCAACTCGTCAAGCTTTCGATCGTGCCCAAGGCCTATGTCGAGGCGGTCGGGGACGAAGAATTCAACCTGAAGCCCATGGGCAGCGGCCCCTACAAGCTGACCGCATGGCGGAAGGGCGTCGAGACCGAACTGGAAGCTTTCGCCGATTACTGGGGCGGCCAGCCACCGTTCGAGCGGGTGCTGTTCCGTGCCGTGCCCGATGTCTCGACGCGGATTGCCGATCTCAAGACCGGCCAGGCCGACCTGATCCGCGACGTGCCGCCGGATCAGGCATCCAGCGTCGACGGGGCAAGCGGCGTGAAGCTGCTGTCGGTGCCGACCGAACGGGTCGGATATCTCTATATCAACGCGCAGGCCGGGCCGACGGAAGATGTGCGCGTGCGTCAGGCAATCGCCTATGCGCTGGACCGCCAGACCCTGATCGATGCGTTGCTGGAAGGCTATGCCTCGCCGGTCAACATTCTCGGGGCACCGCCGATCTTCGGCTATTCCGACCAGATCGAAGGCTATCCCTATGATCCGGACAAGGCCAGGGCGCTGCTGCAAGAGGCCGGAGCCGAAGGCGCGACGCTCGAATTCCTCACGTCACCCTCGTATAATCAGGCGATGGTCCAGGCGATCCAGCAGATGCTTCAGGATGTCGGGCTTGATGTCTCGATCTCGTCCAGCGACCAGGCGACCTTCCTCAAGCGGCGGCAGGGCGATCCCGAGAATGCCGGATCATTGGCGATCGGGGCCTGGTCCTGCGCCTGTCAGGATGCCGACGGCATCATCTTCCCGCTGTTCCGCACCGGCAGCATCTGGGCCAAATATTCCAATCCGGCATTCGACGAGGCGGTGGATGCCGCCCGTTCGACGCTGGACGAGGCAAAACGCAAGGCCGAATACGAAACCGCCTACCAGATCCTGCGCGAAGACGTGCCTGGACTGGGCCTCTATCAGGTCTATGCGCTCTATGGCGCCAGCGAACGGCTGCAGTGGCAGCCGACCGCAAACGAGTCGATGTTCGTCATGGACATGAGCTGGTCCGAATAGCAGCCAGGGGACATCAGGGCCATGCTGCGCTACATCGTCAATCGCCTGTTGCAGGCGGTCATCGCGATCTTCGGCGTCCTCACCATCGTCTTCGTCGTGATGCACCTGTCGGGCGATCCGACCCTTCTGCTGGTCCCGCAGGATGCATCGGCCGAGGTGATCGCCAACCTGCGGCGTCAGCTGGGGTTCGATCGGCCGATCGGCGTGCAATATCTGGATTACCTGGGCGATCTTCTGCGTCTCGATTTCGGAACGTCCGTCGTGCAGCGCGTCCCGGTATCGCAGATCGTCGCCGCGCGCGTTCCCTATACAATCGAACTGGCCGCAGGCGCCCTTGCGGTCGCCTTGGGCCTTGGCATTCCGATCGGCGTGGTCATGGCGACCCGGCGTGGCGGCTGGATCGAACGCGGCCTGACCGCGGTGGTTGTGACCGGTCAGAGCGTGCCGACCTTCCTGTCCGGCATCCTGCTGATCGCGATTTTCGGCGTGCTGCTGCGCTGGCTGCCGACCTCGGGCACGGGCAGCATTTCGGCCCTTGTCATGCCGTCGATTGCTCTTGGTTCCGTGTCGATGGCGACGTTTGCACGGATGACGCGCATCGCGATCCTCGACGAACTGGGCAAGGATTACGTGCGTGCCGCGACGGCGCGGGGAATGCGGATGGATCAGACCATCCTCCGGCACGTGCTTCGAAATGCGTCAATCCCGCTCATCACCATCACGGCGCTCGAGATCGGCAATCTGCTGGCAGGCGCCGTGATCATCGAAACCGTCTTCGCATGGCCCGGCATCGGCCTGCTGGCCATCCAGTCGATCCAGGCGCGGGACTTTCTGGTCGTCCAGATGATCGTGTTGCTGATTTCGGTGGTCTACGTGCTGACAAGCGTGCTGGCCGACCTCATCTACGGCTTCGTCGATCCGCGTATCAGGCTGATGCGGTAGGAGCAGCGACATGGCAATCATCACCTTCCCCCTTCCCCGGCCGCGCCTGCCGCAGATGCCGCTATCGGTCGTCCTGGTCGCGATTCTGTTCGTCGTGATCGTGGTGCTGGCCGTGCTGGCACCCTGGATCGCGCCGCAAGATCCCAACGATCAAAGCCTTCTCGCGCGGCTCCGGCCGCCGGGCTACACCTATCGCGACGTCACTTATCTTCTGGGAACGGACGATCTGGGTCGCGACCTGCTGTCCCGCGTGCTTTACGGTGCCCGCATCTCGCTTGCCGTGTCGGTCCTGTCGGTCGCGGTGTCCACGGTCGTGGGCGTGTCGCTGGGAATGGTGGCCGGCTGGTATCGCGGCTGGGTCGAGACCCTCATCATGCGCGCCGTGGACATCATGATGTCGATCCCGGCGATCCTGCTGGCCGTCCTGACCGTGGCGGTGCTGGGGCCGGGCTTCATCAAGCTGGTGCTGGTCCTGGGACTGACCCGCTGGCCACGCTACACCCGCGTGGCATTCGGTCAGACGCTGACCGTCGCGGGACTTCCGTTCATCCGCGCATCCGAATTGGCGGGTGCAGGCGCCGGGCGCATTCTGATCCACCACATCCTGCCGAACATCGCCGGTCCCATCCTGATCGTCGCAACGGCCGAATTCGGCCTCATGATCCTGTTCGAGAGCGGCCTTTCCTTCCTGGGCCTCGGCATCCAGCCGCCAACCCCGTCATGGGGGTCGATCATGAGCGTCGGACGCCAATATCTGGAACGGGCTCCGTGGATCGTCTTCGTGCCGGGCGCCTGCCTTTTCCTGCTCGTCTTTTCCGTCAACGTGCTGGGGGACTGGCTGCGCGACTGGATCGATCCGCGCTCCCGGTCCCGCTGAAGGAGAATATCCATGAACATCGACTTTGCCGACAAACGCCTTGTCCTGACCGGCGCCGCGGGCATCTTCGGGCGACGCATCGCCAGGTATTTCGCGCAACGTGGCGCAAGACTGTGCCTGTCGGATCGCCGCGCCGATGCGCTGCATTCCATGGTCGCCGATCTGGAACCGGATCCGTCCCGCATTCTGGTCCACGAGACCGAACTGACACGGCAAGCCTCGATGGACGAACTGGTCGCCATGGTCGCTCGCGAATGGGGCGCGCCGGATATCCTGGTCAGCAATGCGGGCATCTATACGCGTTTCGACCTGATGCAGATGGACCTTTCGGACTGGGATCTGGTGATGGACGTGAATGTCCGCGCCCCCTTCTATCTTGGGCGTGAAATGGCCAAGCTGATGATAGCGGAAGGCGTGAAAGGCAGCATCATCGACATTTCGTCGGGCGCGGCGCGGCAGATGAACACCACCGGCGCGCCCTATTGCATCTCGAAAACGGCAGTGGACCGGTTGTCCAAGGGCCTGGCGCTGGCATGTGCGCAGCACGGCATTCGCGTCAACGTGGTCGAGCCCGGCTTTGCCCAGGGCAGCGAAGTCAGCCATCTGGACCGGGACTATGTCGCGCGGATGCTGGAACGGATCCCCCTGGGACGCGAGAGCGGCCCCGAGGACGCGCCGGCGGCGATCGCCTTTCTCTGCTCGGAGGCGGCCGGATTCATCACCGGAGCCACGCTCAGTGTCGATGGCGGCAACTCGATCGGCACCTATCAGCGGCCACGGGCGCCGGAATGAGCGACGGGACCGGCAGCGACGGGGCCCGCACCCTGACGGCAGAGGGCCTGAGCGTCGAGATCGGCGGCGCCCGGGTCGTCGACGATGTCTCTTTCATCGTGCGGCCGGGGCGGGTCATGGCGCTGGTCGGCGAATCGGGTTGTGGCAAATCGCTGACCGCCTATGCCATCCTGGGTCTGCTGCCGCCCGCCGCGCGGCTGGCTGGCGGACGCATAAGGCTGGGCGACACCGAATTGTTGGCTCTGTCCAACAGGTCGCTGCGCCACATTCGCGGCCGCGAGATTGCGATCATCTTCCAGGAGCCTTCCGCCTCGCTCGACCCTCTCACGACGATCGGCAGCCAGGTGGCAGAGGCCTACCGGTTGCATCACGATGTCGGCCGGGCCGAGGCGATGGCCAAGGCGCGCGACATGCTGGCCGATGTCGGCATTTCCGATCCGGACCGGCGTCTGCATCAATATCCGTTCGAACTGTCGGGGGGCATGTGCCAGCGGGTGATGATCTCGATCGCGCTGATCAACAGCCCCAAGGTGCTGGTCGCGGACGAACCGACGACGGCGCTGGACGTGACCATCCAGGCGCAGATCCTGGACCTGATGAAGAAGCTGGTGGCCGAGCATCACACCTCGATCGTGTTTATCACCCATGACATGGGGGTGGTCGCCGATATCGCCGATGAGGTTGCGGTGATGTATGCCGGCCGGATTGCCGAGATCGCGCCGGTGCAGGCGCTGTTCTCGTCGCCCAGGCATCCCTATTCCGCCTTGCTGCTGGCAAGCGTGCCCAGGCTGGATGCGGCGGCCAAGGCCGAGTTGCCGACCATCGAGGGGACGGTGCCGACGGCCGAGGAATTCGGGCCGGGCTGTCGGTTCGCCGATCGCTGTCCGCTTGCCGACCAGCAATGCAGAACGGAACAGCCGCCGCTGTTCGATTGCGGCACCGGACACCGCGCCGCCTGCTGGCACATCGACCGGATCGGCGAATTGTCGAAACAGGGCACCAGGGTGACGGCATGAGCGACGGGGAAAGGGCCGGATCGCCGGTGCTGGAGCTGCACGACGTCGCCGTATATTTCGGCGGACGCAAAGGACTGCTGGACCGCGAACGCCCGGTGATCCGCGCCGTGAACGGCGTTTCCCTGACGATCGGCCGCGCAGAGACGGTGGCGCTGGTCGGCGAATCCGGCTGCGGCAAATCGACCCTCTCGAACGCCATCGTCGGTCTGGAGCCGGTGCAGCCCGGCGGCAGCATCCGCATCGGCGGCGACGAGGTGACGGGCGCCTCGCGGCGTGCCTTGCGCGACATCCGCCGTCGGGTGCAGATGATCTTTCAGGATCCGGCCCTGTCCCTGGATCCCCGCGCGACCATCGGCGCCGCCATCGCAGAGCCTTTGCTGGTGCGCGGCGTGGCCCGCGGCGCGGCCTTGAAGGCGCGCGTGGCCCGGCTTCTGCGTCAGGTCGGACTGCGTCCCGAATTCGCCAGCCGCTATCCGCATCAGTTCTCGGGTGGGCAGCGTCAGCGGGTGGTGATCGCCCGGGCGCTTGCGCTGGAGCCCGATCTGGTGATCTGCGACGAGCCGGTCAGCGCGCTGGACGTGTCGGTCAGGGCGCAGATCCTGAACCTGCTTGTGGAACTTCAGCGGCGGACCGGCGTGTCCTACCTGTTCGTCAGCCACGATCTGGGCGTCGTGCGCCACATCGCCGATCGCGTGGTGGTCATGTATCTGGGACGTTTCGTCGAAATCGCCGAGCGCGAGACCTTCTTTGCCAAAGCCCATCACCCCTATACCCGCGCGCTGATGTCGGCCGTGCCCGAGCCGGATCCCGTTCTGCAGCGCGGCAAGGAGCGGTTTCCGTTGCACGGCGAACTGCCAAGTCCGGCGAAAATTCCAAGGGGCTGCGCCTTTCATACCCGTTGCCCGCTGGCCACCGAAATCTGTTCGCAGTCCCGGCCCGAGCTGACACCGCGTCCTGACGGCGCTTTCGTCGCCTGCCATCACGTCTGAGCGGACCGAGACAGCGAGAAAGCCCGACCCATGCCTGAAACCCCTTCTGACACGAATCCCGGGACCGCGCCCGAGACATTCGTCCTGCACGGCCTTGAAGGACCGGCCGAGATCCGCGTCGATCGATGGGGCATCGCCCATATCGAGGCGGGCAGCCTTCACGATGTATTCTTCCTTCAGGGCTGGAACGCGGCACGCGACCGCCTGTGGCAGATCGACCTGTGGCGCAAGCGCGGGCTTGGCCTGCTGGCCGCCGATTTCGGTCCGGGGTATCTTGCACAGGATCATGCCGCGCGACATTTCCTCTATCGCGGCGACATGGACGCGGAATGGGCGGCCTATGGCGACGGGACGCGGGACATCTGCGCCGCCTTCGTCGCGGGCATCAATGCCTGGATCGCACTGACCCGGGTCGAGCCCGATCGCCTGCCGCCGGAATTCGCGCTGCTGGGAACCCGTCCCGCAAGCTGGGAACCGGAAGACGTTGTGCGGATCCGCAGCCACGCGCTGGTCCACAACGCATTGTCCGAGATCCTCCGCGCGCAGGTTCTAGGCAGGGCCGATGCCGAAACCGATCGGCTGCGCGCCGATCTGGAACCCCCGGTCGATCCGGGATCCCTGACCGGTCCGGATCCCCGCGATGTGCCCCTTGCGGCCTGCGAACTCTACAAGCTCGGGACCGCGCCGGTCAGCTTCGAACCCGCGCGGCTGCAAGCGACGCTGGACGAGGCGCCAAGCTGGTCGCGCGTGACCGCCCAGGCCGAGGTGGTGCGCCGGCTTGCCGACGAGGGCTCGAACAACTGGGCGGTGCATGGCGAGCGAACCGAAACGGGCCGGCCGATCCTTGCAAGCGATCCTCACCGAACCCAGGCCGTGCCATCGCTTCGCTATCTCGTTCACCTGCGCGCGCCGGGCCTGGACGTGATCGGGGCGGG
>CEOS01082507.1_pt1 | contig 26194 bp, 18 predicted proteins | sample 530601 | NCBI WGS metagenome assembly CEOS01 (sample SAMEA2620666, study PRJEB7988) | marine metagenome | biome: marine biome (ENVO:00000447); feature: mesopelagic zone (ENVO:00000213); material: "saline water (ENVO:00002010), including plankton (ENVO:xxxxxxxx)" | depth 1000 m
TCTCGGCCCCGACCTTTTCGCGGATCTCGACATTCGCACCGTCCAGCGTGCCGATGGTCAGCGCCCCGTTCATGGTGAATTTCATGTTGCCGGTCCCCGAGGCCTCCTTGCCCGCGGTCGAGATCTGTTCGGACAGGTCGGCGGCTGGGATCAGGTCCTCGGCCATCGAGACGTTGTAATTCGGCGGATAGGCGATCTGCAACAGATCGCGCGTGACCGGGTCGTCATTGATCGTGGAGGCCACGTCGTTGATCAGGTGAATGATCGTCTTGGCCAGCCAATAGCCCGGAGCGGCCTTGCCGCCGAAGATCTTGACGCGCGGCGTCCAGTCGCCGTTGGGGTTGTCATGGATGCGCCGCCACAGCGCGATCGCTTCCAGGATGTTCAGCAATTGCCGCTTGTATTCGTGCATCCGCTTGATCTGCACGTCGAAGATCGCGTCCGCGTCGGCCTTCACGCCCAGATCGGCCAGCAGCCCTTGGGCCAGCCAGACCTTGTTGGCGCGCTTGGCCTTGCGCAGGCGTTCCAGGACAGCCGGATCGCCGGCATGGGGTTCCAGCCCGGCCAGCTGGTCCAGATCGCCGGTCCAGCCCTCGCCGATCGTGTCGTCCAGCAGCCGCGCCAGGGCCGGGTTGGCCATGCGCAGCCAGCGGCGGGGGGTGACGCCGTTCGTCTGGTTCACGATCCGCCCCGGATGCAGCTTGTTCAGATCGGCGAAGACAGTGTCCTTGACCAGGTCGGTATGCAGGGCCGAGACGCCGTTCACCTTGCCGGCCATGATGAAGGCCAGTTCGCCCATCCGCACCTCGTCGTGATCGACGATGGCCACCCGGTCGGGCCGGCCGCTGGATGTGCGGTGATCGTCGTCGATCATCTGGATGATCTGCATGTGACGCGGCAGGACCCGGCCCATCAGCCAGGTGGACCAGCGTTCCAGCGCCTCGGGCAGCAGGGTGTGGTTGGTATAGTTCAGCACCCCGCGCGCCAGATCGCGGGCGGTGGTGAAATCCATCCCGTGATCGTCCATCAGCAGCCGCATCAGTTCCGGTCCGGCAATGGCGGGATGGGTATCGTTCAGCTGGATCGCCACCTTGTCGGGCAGTTGCGACAGATCGTCATGTTCGGCCAGAAAGCGGCGCAGGATGTCCTGAAGCGCGGCCGAGGTCAGGAAATATTCCTGTTTCAGCCTCAATTCCTTGCCCGATTCCGTGCCGTCATCGGGATAGAGCACGCGGCTGATCGTGCGGGCCAGGGCCTCGGGTTCGGCCGCCGCGGTGTGATCGCCGGCGTTGAAGCGGCGCAGGTCCAGCAGCGTGGTCGGATGCGCCCCCCACAGCCGCAGCGTGTTGGCCCAGCCGCCCTGCCAGCCGACCACCGGCATGTCATAGGCCCGCGCGATCACGCTTTCGCCCGGATGCCAGACCGCGCGGCCATCCAGATCCTCGACATGGCCCTTGAAGCCGATCGTGAAGCTGTAATCGAGGCGCACGAATTCCCACGGATGGGGCTGGTTCAGCCAATCCTCGGGCGTCTCGACCTGTTGCCCCGCCTCGAACCGCTGGCGGAACAGGCCGTGTTCGTAGCGGATGCCATAGCCGAAAGCCGGCACCGACAGCGAGGACAGCGATTCCATGAAACAGGCCGCAAGCCGTCCCAGACCGCCATTGCCAAGGGCCGCGTCGGGTTCGTCGTCAAGGATTTCCTGCTTGTCGAGGTTCAGCATCGTCAGTGCCTCGTCCATCCGCTGGTCGAGACCCAGATTGACGATCGCATCGCCCAGGATCCGGCCGATCAGGAATTCCATCGACAGGTAATAGACCCGCTTGGCGCCCTGGTCGCGCGCCCCGCGCAGCGCCGCCATCCACGGCGTCACGATCAGGTCGCGGATGGTATAGCTGACGGCAAGGCGCCAGTCGAAGGTCGAGGCGAACTCCTCGCCCCGGCCCTGGGTATGGGTCAGGTGATGCAGGATCCGGTCACGAAGGTCTTGCGCAGAGGGAAGCTGGGTCACGTCGGGCCTCATCCTGGGTAGGCGCGGATCACGGGTCCGCGTGCCGCGCGGTTGCGGCAGCGGCGGGCGATCGGGTCAGGCGGCGATTCCCGCAACCGGACCGCGAGAACGTGTTGCCAGCTTTCGATGGCCTTGAAAAGAGCGCGCGACCCGCCGCAGGCCAGCCATGATCAGCCCGCCGCGGTCCGGGGCGGCGCCAGAACGAAGGCCGCGACACTGTTTTCGGCGATGGTTTCCACGCCGCCGGCCTGTTCGTCCGGCTCGTCGTCGCGGGCGCTGTCCAGCCGCCGCCGCCAGGGCCCGTCGCCATTGGTGTCGGGCAGGCGCACACTTGTCTGGGGACCGGCATTGAAGACCACGAAGACCGCCCCCGGCAAGGCCGCGTAATCCGGTGTCCCCGAGGCCATCCGCATCTCGGCCGCCAGCAGGCGCAATTCAGGGTCGGCCCAGTCTTCACTGGTCATCGGCTGGCCGTCGGCGCGGTGCCAGAACAGGTCGGGCAGGCCGTCCTGTTCGCGCGGCTGGCTGTGCAGGAAGCGCCGCTGCCGCAGGATCGGCTGGGCCTTGCGGAAGGCGATGGCGCGGCGGCAGAAATCCAGAAAATCCGGGTCCGATCGGGACCAGTCCACCCAGCCGATCTCGTTGTCCTGGCAATAGGCGTTGTTGTTTCCGCCCTGCGAATTTCCCAGCTCGTCGCCCGCCAGGATCATCGGTGTGCCCTGCGACAAAAGCAGCGTCGCCATCAGGTTGCGCCGCCGCCTTGCGCGGCATTCGGCCACGGCGGGATCATCCGAGGGCCCCTCGACCCCGCAATTGCCCGACAGGTTGTGGTCGTGGCCGTCGCGGTTTTCCTCGCCATTGGCTTCGTTGTGCTTGTGCTCGTAGCTGACCGTATCCATCAGCGTGAAGCCGTCATGGGCGGCGACGAAGTTGACGGTCGAGGTTGCGGGCCGGCCGTCATGGTCGAACCGCGCGGCTGATCCGGCCACGCGCTTGGCCAGCTTTCCCACCAGACCCGCATCGCCGCGCCAGAAGCCGCGCACCTGGTCGCGAAACCGGTCGTTCCATTCCGCGAAGGGCTCGGGATAGGCGCCCAGCTGATAGCCGCCGGGCCCGATATCCCAGGGCTCGGCGATCAGCTTGACGCGATTCAGCACCGGATCCTGACGCACCGCGCGAAAGAATGGTCCGTCGCGGTCGAAGACGCCCTGCGTGCGCCCCAGAACCGAACACAGATCGAAACGGAATCCGTCGACATGCATCGTCTCGACCCAGTAGCGCAGCGAATCCATCACCAGTCGCAGCACGAAGGGATTGTCCAGATCCAGCACGTTTCCGGTGCCAGCATCGTTGACGTAATAGCGCCGATCCTCGCCCAGCCGGTAGTAAGAGGCGTTGTCGAGCCCGCGAAAGGACAAGGTCGGCCCCATCCGGTTGCCCTCGGCGGTGTGGTTGTAGACCACGTCCAGGATCACCTCGATGCCGGCCTTGTGGAACCGCGCGACCATCTGCTGAAATTCGGCGATGTCGCCGCCCGACATGTAGCGCGGCTCGGGCGCGAAGAAGCCATAGGACATGTAGCCCCAGTAATTCGTCAGCCCCTTGTCGGTCAGGAAACGGTCATCGGCAAAGGCGTGGACCGGCAGCAATTCGATCGCGGTGACGCCAAGCGCGTTCAGGTGATCGAGAATCGGATCCGAGGCCATGGCCAGGAACGTCCCGCGGGCCGGAATGTCCTTGCGTCCGGCGGTCAGACCCTTCACATGCGCCTCGTAGATCACGGTCTCGGTCCAGGGCGTCCGCAGCGGACGGTCCTTGCCCCACGAAAAGCTGGGATCGACGACGACGCATTTGGGCATGTACTGGGCGCTGTCGCGGCGATCGAAGCTGAGATCCTCGTCGGCGTGGCCGGCGCGATAGCCGAACAGCGCGTCATGATTGCGCGGGCTGCCGGTCAGGCGCTTGGCATAGGGGTCGATCAGCAGCTTGTTGGGATTGAACCGGTGGCCCTGATGCGGGTCATAGGGGCCATGGACACGAAAGCCATAGCGTTGCCCCGGCCGCAGCCCGGCCACATAGCCGTGCCAGACATGGCCATCGCGTTCGGGCAGGTCGATCCGCCCGGTCTCGCGGTTGCGCTCGTCGAACAGGCACAATGTCACGCGCGCGCCATGCTGCGAGAACAGGGCGAAATTCACGCCCGCGCCGTCGAACGTGGCCCCCAGCGGCGTCGGGCGGCCGGCCTTCATCGCAATCGGATTTTTCATCTGGTCGTCGTCAGCCCGGCATAGAGGTCGGCATAGGCCTGCGCGGATTGATCCCAGCCGACAGGTTGCGCCATCGCATTCGCCTGGATTCGGGACCATGTTTGCGGGGTCTTGTAAAGGGTGCACAGGCGCGACAGCGCGTTCCGCAGCGTTGCGGCATCGACCGGGCTGAACTGGATGCCTGTTGCCACACCACGTGCCAGTGCGGCGGGCGAGGCGTTGATGACGGTATCGGCCAGCCCGCCGGTCAGCGCGACCAGTGGCACGGTGCCGTAGCGCAGCCCGTAAAGCTGGGTCAGGCCGCAAGGCTCGAAGCGCGACGGGACCAGGATCGCATCGCCCCCCGCGATCATCCGGTGGGACAGTGCCTCGTCATAGCCGATGCGGACGGCGATGTGATCGGCCAGGGCGGCCGCGCGGAAGGCGTTTTCAAGCTGCGGATCGCCCGAACCCAGCACCGCCAGTTGCCCGCCCTCGTCTATCAGCGCAGGCAGCGCCTCCAGCAGCAGATCCAGCCCCTTCTGCTGGGTCATGCGCGAGATGATGACGCAAAGCGGGCCATCGGCATCGGGCAGGCCGAACTCGGCCCGCAGGGCGGCCTTGTTGGCGGCCTTGCCACGCGGACGCCTGTAATTGGTGATCGCGGGATCGGTGGCCGGATCCCAGGCCGATTCGTCGATGCCGTTCAGGATACCGGTCAGTGCCGCGCGCCGGTGGCGCATCACGCCGTCCAGTCCCATGCCGAATTCCGGGGTCATCAATTCCTGGGCATAGGTGGGTGATACGGTCGTCAGCGCATCCGCCCCGACCAGCCCGGCCTTCAGCGCCGAAATCATCCCCCAATATTCATAGCCATCGCTGTGAAACCGCGCCGGATCCAGCCGCAGCGCGTGAAGCCGGCCGGGATCGGCATTGCCGGTGAAGGCGATGTTGTGGATGGTCAGCACGCTGCGCACGTCCGAAGCCGGCATCTGCCGCAGATATTCGGTCACGAACCCGGCCTGCCAGTCGTGGCCATGGACGATCTGCGGCCGCCATTCCGCCGCGCCATCGGCCGCGATCCGCGCGCCAACCCACGACAGCGCGGCAAAGCGTTCGGGATTGTCGGGCCAGTCGCGCCCGTCCGGGCCCAGATAGGGATTGCCCGGCCGCGCATAAAGATGGGGCGCGTCGATGACCAGCAGATCCAGCCCCGCAGCGCGACCGGCCAGCAGCGTGGCGGGGCCGCCGAAAAGGTCGTCGAAGGTCTGGACGGCCGCGCCATCCTTCAGCGCCCCGATCACCGCCGGATAACCCGGCAGCAGCGTCCGCATCCGCACGTCCCGGGCGGCCAGCGCGGCGGGCAGCGCGCCCGCCACATCCGCCAGCCCGCCGGTCTTGACCAGCGGCGCGCATTCCGAGGCGACCGACAGCACCCGCATCAAAGAGAGGCCGCCCGCCTGTCCAGCATGTCCTGCGTGATCAGCGTGACGCCGCCCTCGCTGACGCGAAACCATTTCGCGTCCTCGCGCGAATCCTCGCCCACGACAAGGCCCTCGGGGATGACCACGCCGGCATCCACCACCGCCTTGGTCAGCCGCGCGCGGCGATGGACGGTCACATAGGGCAGCGCCACGACGTGATCCAGCGAGGCATAGGAATTGGTATGGACCTGGGTGAACAGCAGCGAATTGCGGATCTCGGTGCCCGAGATGACGCATCCGCCCGATACCATCGACGACACCGCGATCCCGCGCCGATCCTTTTCGTCATGGATGAACTTGGCGGGCGGCACGCTTTCGGAATAGGTCCAGATCGGCCATTCGGTGTCCCAGAGGTTCAGCTCGGGGGTGAAATTCGTCAGGTCGATATTGGCCTGCCAGAAGGCGTCGACGGTGCCCACATCCTTCCAGTAGGCCGGCGCGCCCGGCGCGCGCACACAGGAATCGTCGAACCGATGCGCCATCGCCTTGCCGTTCTTCACGATGTCGGGGATCAGATCATTGCCGAAATCATGGCTGGAATCCGGATCCTCGGCATCCTTTGTCAGCAGGTCGCGCAGGAAATCCCATCTGAAGACGTAAATCCCCATCGAGGCCAGCGCCTTGTCGGGATCGTCGGGCGTGCCCGGCGGGTCGGCGGGCTTTTCGAGAAACGAGGTGATGCGCCCGGCCGTGTCCACCGCCATCACGCCGAAGGCCGTGGCCTCCATCCGCGGAACGGTCAGGCAGCCGATGGTGACGTCCGCACCGCTTTCGACATGTTCGCGCAGCATGACCTCGTAATCCATCTTGTAGATGTGATCGCCGGCCAGGATGACGATGTAGTCGACATCATAACTGTCCACGATGTCGATGTTCTGCGTGACCGCATCGGCGGTGCCGCGATACCAATGTTCCTCGGACAGGCGCTGGCTGGCGGGCAGGATGTCCATGAATTCGTTGCGTTCGGCGCGAAAGAAGTTCCAGCCGCGCTGGACGTGGCGGATCAGGCTGTGGGCCTTGTATTGCGTGGCCACGGCGATCTTGCGAATGCCGGAATTCATCGCGTTCGACAGCGCGAAATCGATGATCCGGGTCTTGCCGCCGAAATAGACGGCGGGCTTCACGCGCCGGTCGGTCAGTTCCTTAAGCCGGCTTCCACGCCCCCCGGCCAGCACGAAGGCCATCGCGCGGCGGTTCAGTCTTTTCGTCTCTGCCATCTTCGAAACTCCCCTCCTGAAAACTCACTCGGCCACGAGAATGACCACCGACAGCGGCGGCAGGACGACCTCGGCCGAAGCCGGCTGGCCGTCCTGCGGCGGACCGTCCGCCTGGATCTCGCCCAGATTGCCGGTGCCGCTGCCGCCGTAGATTTCGGCGTCGGTGTTGATCGCCTCGCGCCAGCGGCCCTTCTGCGGGACGCCGATCCTGAACCCATCGCGCGGGACCGGGGTAAAGTTGCACAGGACCACGACCGGCCTGTCGCCATCCCCGCCGCGCCGGACCCAGGCATAGGTCGATTGCGCCGGGTCGGTGGCGATCCACTGAAACCCCTCGGCATCGCAATCCTTGACATGCAGCGCAGGCGTTTCGCGATAAAGCCGGTTCAGATCGCGGACCAGCGATTGCACACCCTTGTGCAGCGGCTGACCGGCGGCGTGCCAGTTCAGTTCGCCATTGTGGTTCCATTCCTCGGGCTGACCCCATTCGCAGCCCATGAACAACAGCTTCTTGCCCGGATGACCCCACATGAAGCCGTAATAGGCGCGCAGGTTGGCGAATTGCTGCCATTCGTCGCCGGGCATCTTGCGCAACATGCTGCCCTTGCCATGGACCACCTCGTCATGGCTGATCGGCAGGACGAAATTCTCGGAAAACGCATACATCAGGCCGAAGGTCATCTGATCGTGGTGATATTTGCGATGGACCGGATCCTGCTGCATGTAGCGCAGCGTGTCGTTCATCCAGCCCATGTTCCACTTGAAGCCGAAGCCCAGCCCCCCCGCATCGACCGGGGCCGAGACCTTGGGGAAAGACGTGCTTTCCTCGGCCACGTTCATGATGCCGGGCACCTCGCCATAGGTGACGACGTTCATGGCCTGGATGAAGGCGATGGCCTCCAGGTTTTCCCGCCCGCCATGCCTGTTGGGCACCCATTCGCCGGCCTTGCGTGAATAATCGCGATACAGCATCGAGGCCACCGCATCCACGCGCAGCCCGTCGAGATGATATTCCTTCAGCCAATACAGGGCGTTGGCGATCAGGTAGTTCCGGACCTCGGTTCGGCCGTAATTGAAGATCAGCGTGTTCCAGTCCTGATGGAACCCTTCGCGCGGGTCGGCATGTTCGTAAAGCGGCGTGCCGTCGAAGCGGGCCAGCCCGTGCCCGTCGGTGGGGAAATGGCCCGGCACCCAGTCCAGCAACACGCCGATCCCGGCCTCGTGCGCGGCCTCGACCAGATCGCGGAATTCATGCGGCGGCCCGAACCGGATCGTCGGCGCATAAAGCCCCACCGGCTGATAGCCCCATGAGCCGTCGAAGGGGAATTCGCTGATCGGCAGCAGTTCCAGATGGGTGAAACCCATATCGCTGACATAGGCAATCAGATCGCGGGCAAGCTCCTTGTAGGACAGGGGCCGGCCATGATCGTCCCACCGCCGCCGCCAGGATCCCAGATGCACCTCGTAGACGCTGATCGGGGCGGTCCGGTCCTGGGCCTCGGCGCGGCCAGCCATCCAGGCCGCGTCGCCCCAGCCATATCCGGAAATGTCGCGCACGACGCTGGCCTTTTCGGGCGGATGCTGGCTGCCGAAGCCGACCGGATCGGCCTTCTGCAGGACGCCGCCATCGGCGCCGACCAGTTCGTATTTGTAAAGCGCGCCTTCGGCGATGCCCGGAAGAAAGATTTCCCAGACGCCGCTGTCGCCCACCCGCCGCATCGGATGGCGGCGACCGTCCCAGTGATTGAACTGCCCGATGACCGAGACGCGCCGGGCATTGGGCGCCCAGACCGCGAAATGCGTGCCCTGCGCGCCCTCATGCGCCATCACATGCGCGCCGAGGGCCTGCCACAATTGACGATGCGTTCCCTCGCCGATCAGATAGCGGTCCACATCGCCCAGAACCGGGCCGAAGCGATACGGATCGTCGAATTCCCATTCCACGCCGCCGCCCGATCTGGCCTTCAGCCGGTATGGGCCGGCGGGAACCACCGCCGCGAACACGTCGCCCTCGACACGTTCCATTGCGATCTCGCCGCCGGCCTGCGTGACGACGCCTAGCGCGGAGACATCGGGCATGAACGCCACGATCCGATTCTGCCGCCCCTGGGCGTGCGGGCCGAGGATGTCGAAGGGTCGATCGTGACGACCCGCGCTCAGCAGATCCAGATCGTGCCTGTTCAGCGGGCAAGGCTGGTCGGTCTTTCCCATGGTCCCCACTCTAACCGCCGCGAAGATTCGGGCAATGTCTGGCTTGACGCTAAACTCCGGTTGGCCTTCCGGCTACTCTCATGCATGACTTGACCCCAACACACAGGTCATGGCCGGGGTTTCCAATGAAAGAATGGTGGCGCGACGCCGTGATCTACCAGATCTATCCGCGCAGCTTTCAGGACGACGACGGCGACGGGATCGGCGATCTGAAGGGGATCGCGCGGCGGCTGGGCCATGTGGCCGATCTGGGCGCCGACGCGATCTGGCTGTCGCCGATCTTCACCTCGCCGATGAAGGACATGGGCTATGACGTGTCCGACTATACCGGCATCGACCCGCTGTTCGGCACGATCGCGGATTTCGACGCGCTGGTTGCCCGCGCTCATGACCTGGGGCTGAAGGTGATCATCGACCAGGTTCTCAGCCATACCAGCGACAAGCATCCCTGGTTCGAGCAGTCGCGCCAGGACCGCGGGAACCCCAGGGCCGACTGGTATGTCTGGGCGGAACCAAACCCGGACGGCACGCCGCCCAGCAACTGGCCCTCGGTCTTCGGCGGCCCGGCCTGGGAATGGGAGCCGCGACGGCGCCAGTATTACCTGCACAATTTCCTGATCCAGCAGCCGGATCTGAATTTCCACCACAGGCCGGTGCAGGACGCGCTGCTGGACACGATGCGTTTCTGGCTGGAACGAGGCGTGGACGGATTTCGGCTGGATACGGTGAACTATTATTTCCACGACGACAGGTTGCGCGACAACCCGCCCAATCCCGACCATGACGGGCCCGAAACCTATGGCTATCAACGCCACATCTATTCCAAGAACCGGCCCGACAACATCGCCTTCCTGAAACGGATGCGGGCGCTGACCGACGAATATGACGGCCGCATGATGGTGGGCGAGGTCGGCGATGGCGGCCAGACCGCCATCGACATCATGGCCGAATACACCGCCGGAAACGACCGGCTGCACATGTGCTACAGCTTCGAGATGCTCAGCCCCGACTTCACCGCGGCGCATTTCCGCAAGACGATCGAGGGCGTCCGCAAAGGCGCCCCCGACGGTCATTCCTGCTGGTCCTTCTCGAACCATGACGTGGTTCGCCACGTCACCCGCTGGGCCGGCCATGCCACCGACCCCGACGCGCTGGCCCGGCAATCGGCGGCGATGCTGCTGTCGTTTCCCGGCGCGATCAGCCTTTATCAGGGCGAGGAACTGGGCCAGACCGAAACCGATCTGGTCTATGCCGAACTGACCGACCCCCCGGCGCTGCGTTTCTGGCCCGAGGTCAGGGGACGCGACGGCTGCCGCACGCCGATGGTCTGGGACAGGACGCAGGCCAATGCGGGCTTCTCGACCGGGATCCCCTGGCTGCCGGTCAAGGAACCGCAGGCCGCGCGCGCAGTCGCGGGCCAGCAGGCCGACAATGACAGCGTGCTGGCCGCCTATCGCGCGATCATCGCGTTTCGCAAGGCCACGCCGGCGCTGCGATGGGGCAGGACCGAGTTTCTGGAGCTGGCCGAGCCGATCCTTGCCTTCCGCCGCGATCACGAGGGACAGGCCGTGACATGTGTCTTCAACCTGTCGGCAAGGCCGGTTCGGCTGAAAACCGACGCCACGGCCCTGACCGGTCCATCCTCGGCCATGCTGGGCGAGGGGATCCTGTCGCTGCCCGCCAACGGTTTTGCCTGGATCGAGGGCGCCCCGGGGTTATCCCGCTAATCGCCCTTGCGGCGCAGGAACAATTCGAACCCAAGATACAACCCCGCCGCGCCGAACAGGATCGCCCAGAACACTGCGCCCGACCGCAGCTCGACCACCGCCCAGATCAGCGGCAGAATGACACAGAGGACACGCACCCAGAGCGGCCGGAAGAACGGCGCATTCGGATCCACCAGCATGATCACCCCCTTGCCCGACGCTGTTTCATCGCGGCCGGACCATCCTGTGCCCTTCGCCCGGCGCGGACAAGCCCCCGGCCGCCAGACAGGGCGCCAGAGAGAAAACCCGAGGAATAGCCCATGCAACTGACCGGACTTCACCATCTGACGGCAATCACCGCCGACGCGCCCGGCAACAACCGCTTCTACACCCGGATCCTGGGCCTGCGCCGGGTCAAGAAGACGGTCAATCAGGACAATGTCTCGGCCTATCATCTGTTTTACGCCGACGGCGCGGGCAATCCGGGAACCGACATCACCTTTTTCGATCTACCGGCCGCAAAAGACCGGCGCGGCACCAATTCGATCAGCCTGACCGGCCTGCGCGTGGCCGAATCGGGTCTGGATTACTGGGCCTCGCGGCTGCGCGACAGCGGTGTCCCGCATGGTGGCGTCACCCTGATCGACGGCCGCGCAGGGATGGATCTGGAAGATCACGAAGGCCAGCGCCTGCGACTGATCGCCGCGCCCGACCCCGAGGGCACGCCCTGGCCCGACAGCCCGGTTCCGGCCGAGCACCGCATCCACGGCCTGGGGCCGGTCACGATCTCGGTGGCCGAACTGGCCCCGACCGAAGCCCTGCTGAGAACAGTGATGAAGATGCGCCGCGTCCGCGACTATCCCGCCCCCGACGGCGCGGGGCAGGTCCATGTCTTCGAGATGGGGGCGGGCGGGGCGGCGGCGGAACTGCATGTCGCCGTCCAGCCCGGCCTGCCCCGGGCACGGCTTGGCGCGGGCGGCGTGCATCACGTGGCCTTCCGCGTGCCCGACAAGGCTGCGCTAAGCGGCTGGGCCGAACGTCTCGGCGCCGCCCGCGTCGCCACGTCGGGCGAGATCGACCGCTTCTATTTCCGTTCGCTCTATTTCCGCGAGCCGGCGGGCAACCTGTTCGAACTTGCCACCGACGGACCGGGCTTCGATGCCGACGAGCCGCGCGACACGATGGGCACGACGCTGTCGCTGCCGCCGTTCCTGGAAGATCGCCGGTCACAGATCGAGGCCGGCCTGAAGCCGCTGGACTGAGGGCGGAAAATCCGGATCGTCGCGCGCAGGGCCGCTTTGCGACGGATCGCAAAATCTGCGCGCCTTGCACCATTTTCGCACCGGCAGCCGTGTCTGGTTCCGACAGCAGGAGAAGCCTCGTGACCAGACTTGCCCATCCCCGCGAAGCCCGGCCGGCCCTGCCGGGCCCCCGCCGCCGTATCGCCGTGATCGGCAGCGGCATATCCGGGCTTGGCACCGCGTGGCTTCTGGATTCGCATCATGACGTGACCCTTTTCGAGGCCGAGCCTCGTGCCGGCGGCCATACCCGCACGGTCGAGGCGATGGGCGCCCGCGTCGATACCGGCTTCATCGTCTGCAACCGCCGCACCTATCCGCTGTTCGTGCCTTTGCTGGAACATCTGGGGGTGGCGCTGGAGCCGTCGGACATGACCTTCTCGGCCAGTTTCGGGAATGGCCGCTACGAATACGGCACCGGCAACACCGCGGCCCTGTTCGCGCAGAGGCGGCGGGCCGTCGATCCGCGCCACCTGCTGATGCTGCGCGACATCCTGCGTTTCTTCCGCCACGCGACGCGCTTTGGCGCCAGCGGTCATTCGCTGGGCGCGATGCTGGATGAATTGCGGCTGGGCGCGGATTTCCGCGACATGTTCCTGCTGCCAATCTCGGGGGCGATCTGGTCCACCCCCTCGCGCGCCATGCTGGATTTCCCGGCCGCCAGCTTCGTGCGGTTCTTCGACAATCACGGTCTGCTGTCGCCATCGGGGCAGCCGAACTGGCTGACCGTGACCGGCGGCGCGCGGGCCTATGTCGATGCGATCCTGACACGGCTGAAGGCGCGCGTCGCGCTGGCCGCGCCGGTTTTCCGCGTGATCCGGGACAAGGAGGGCGTCACCGTCGTCAGCCCCCACGGGCCCCAGCGTTTCGACCGCGCGGTCTTTGCCTGCCACGCCCCGCAGGCGCTGGAGATGCTGGATCATCCCGACGCCGAGGAGCGGGCCGTCCTGTCGGTGTTTCGCACGCAGCCCAACCGGATGGTGCTGCACAGCGATCCGGCCTTCATGCCGCGACGCCGCGCCGCCTGGGCCGCCTGGAACTATATCACGGCGCGGCGACGGCCTGACCCGCACCAGCCGGTCAGCCTGTCCTACTGGATGAACCGGCTTCAGAACCTGAAAACGGAAAGCCCTCTGATCGTGACCCTGAATCCGGAAACCGAGCCGCGCGGCATCCATGACGAGACGCTCATGGCGCATCCGCAATTCGATACGGCCACGATGGCGGCGCAGGTTCGTTTGCCCTCGATTCAGGGGCGCGGCGGGGTCTATTATGCCGGGGCATGGACGCGATACGGCTTTCACGAGGACGGACTGCTGTCGGCGCTGCGGGTGGCGCAGGCGATGGGAATCGCCTGGCCTCTGGGACAGGACCCCTGGGCCGACGAGGCGCAGGCCGCATGACGGATCTGTGGGACGGCGCGCTGATACCCGCCCGGATCTGGCACGGCAGGCGCGGCGACGTGGCGCGCGAATTCCGCTATCGCACCACGTTTCTGGCGCTGCCCGTGGACCGGATCGATGCAGGCGATCTGCCGCTGGCCATCGACCGGCCCGGATTGTGGTCGCTGCGGCGCCGGGATTACGGTGATCGCGACGGCACATCCCTGCGCGATTTCATCCTGGGGGTGCTGTCGGATGCGGGACTGGCCGAGGCGCGCGAGGTGACACTGATCACCGCACCGCGCACGTCGGGCTATGGCTTCAACCCGGTCAGCTTCTGGCTGTGCCGCGATGACCGGCAGGACCTGCGCGCGGTGCTGGCCGAGGTATCCAATACCTTCGGCGAGCGGCATTTCTATCTGTGCCACCGGCCCGACCGGGGGCCGATCCGCCGCGAGGACCGGCTTGGGGGCGAAAAGATTTTCCACGTCTCGCCGTTCCTGCCGCGCGAAGGTCGCTATCTGTTTCGCTTCGACAGCGGGCCGGGCCGCTTCGGCGCCTGGGTGGATTGGACCAGCGCGGAGGGCAGCCGGCAATTGGGAACCTCGATGGTCGGGCCGGCGCAATCCCTGGACCGGGCGGCACTGCGCCGGGCCGCCCTGAGCCATCCTTTCCAGGCGCAGAAGGTGATAGGCCTGATCCACTGGCAGGCCGTGAAACTTCGTGCCCGTGGACTTCGTTATCTGCCAAAACCGCCGCAGCGTCCCGGCCGCAGGTCAGAGGCGACCGGTCTGGATCGCGACGGGGAAGAATGAAAGAACTGGGGGGTCGTTCATGTTGTTTCAGCGCCGGTTGACACGAGAATTTCTTGACACCGCCCGCAAGGTGCGGCTCGGCACCTTGCGCGTCGTCACGCCCGAGGGCGAGGTCCATCATTTCGGCGGCACCGCTCCGGGGCCGGAGGCCGCGCTGATCGTGCATGATTGGCGCACCATTCCGGCGCTGGCCGCCAAGGGCGACATCGGCATGACCGAGGCCTATCGCGACGGCTGGTGCGACACCCCCGACCTCGAGGCATTGCTGACGCTGGCATTGCTGAACGAGGACGCGCTGGAGCGGTATATCTATGGCAACCGCCTGCGGATGCTGGCGCTGCGGGCATTATATGTGCTGAACCGCAACACCCGAACCGGGGCGCGGCGCAATATCTCGGCGCATTACGATCTGGGCAACGATTTCTATTCGCTGTGGCTGGATCCCAGCATGACCTATTCCTCGGCGCTGTTCAGCGATGGCGATGATCTGGGCGCCGCGCAGCAGCGAAAATACGATCGCATCATCGACAATCTGGCCGGCGAATCGGGGCGGCTGCTGGAAATCGGCTGCGGCTGGGGCGGCTTTGCCGAGCGCGCCCTGTCGCGGGGCGATTTCGCGCCCAAGGGCCTGACCCTGTCGGTCGAGCAGGCCGAATACGCGCGGCGCAGGCTGGACGGCAATGCCGAGATCGCGTTGCAGGATTACCGCGACGAAAGCGGCCGTTTCGATCATGTCGTCTCGATCGAGATGTTCGAGGCGGTCGGCGAACGCTACTGGCGCGATTATTTCGGCAAGCTGGCGCAGGTCCTGTCGCAGAAGGGCCGGGCGATGGTGCAGACGATCACCGTGGCCGACCGCTATTTCGACCGTTATCGCGCCGGACCCGACATGATCCGCAGCTTCATCTTTCCCGGTGGAATGCTGCCCTCGCCCACCCGGTTCGAGGCCGAGGCGCGGGCGGTCGGGCTGCGTATCGAGGAGACGTTCAACTTCGGGCTGGATTATGCGCGTACCCTGCGCGACTGGCTGGCCCGCTTCGACGAAAGCCTGCCCCGGATCCGCGAGATGGGATTTGACGAGGGATTCATCCGCGTCTGGCGTTTCTATCTTGCCGCCTGCGCCGCGTCGTTCAGCGTCGGGCGCACCGATGTCATTCAATATCGCATGTCCCATGGCTGAACGGATCTGGATCATCGGCGCCAGCGACGGGATCGGCCGCGAACTGGCGCTGGCCTATGCCCGCGAAGGGGCGGATCTGATCCTGTCGGCACGCGGCAGGGACAAGCTGGCAGAGGTCGCGGCCGAAGCCGGCGAGGCCGAAATCCTGCCGCTCGACGTGGCCGACCGCGCCTCGATCGAGGCCGCGGCGGCGGCGATCGCCGCGGGCGGCAAGCTGGACCGGATCGTGCATCTGGCGGCGCTTTACGATCCCGGACGGATCGCCGATCTGGATCCGGAGAAGGCCGCGCAGCTTGTCACCGTGAACCTGACCGGCAGCTTTCACATCGCACAGGTCGGACCGAGGCTGCTGCGCAAGCACGGTCAGCTGGCATTGTGCGGATCGGTCGCAGGCTATGTCGGGCTGCCGCAGGGCCAGATCTATTCCGCGACCAAGGCCGGGGTGATCAATCTGGCCGAAAGCCTGCGCGCCGAACGACCGGATGTGGATGTCCGGCTGATCTGCCCCGGCTTCGTCGACACCCGGATGACGCGCAGGAACCGGTTCCGGATGCCGGCCATCATGCCGGCCGACAAGGCCGCCGCCGCGATCATGAAAGGGCTCGCCGGCAAGCAGTTCGAGATCCATTTTCCGCATCGCCTGACCCGGACGTTGAAGCTGATCCGCGCCCTGCCCTATGCCGCCTCGCTGCGCCTGACCCGAAGGCTCAGCCGCGACGGCGACTAGGCCGTTCGCAGCGCCGGCGCGGGCGGCGGGCGCCCGTCAGGCTGTCACGTCCCTTGCGACGGCCAGGCCGATCACCACGGCACCACCTCGCCCTTCCAGTCGCGAAACCCGCCGCTGTCCCGCGCCGTCAGCCCGGCGATCACGTCCAGCAGCGCGCGGGCGCTGCGGTCGGGCGTGATGGTCCGATAGCGGGCGGCATATTTTGCGGTCAGGGGTGTCTCGACCGTGCCCGGATGCAGCGCGACGAAGATGCTGTCGGGATTGCGCCGCTGCCATTCGATCGCGGCGGTGCGGATGATCTGGTTCTGCGCGGCCTTTGCTGCGCGATAGGACACCCAGCCGCCCAACCCGTTATCGCCGATCGAGCCGACCCGCGCCGACAGAGAGGCAAAGACGGCCCGCCCCTTGTCGCGCAGAAGCGGCGCAAAATGGCGGATCGCCAGCGCCACGCCGGTCGCGTTCAGGGCGAATTGCCGCGCCATCGCCTGCGCGTCGATTGCCGCGAAGCTTTTTTCCGGTTCATGGCCGCCGATCACCAGCGCGCCCGTTGCGTTGAAGATCAGATCGAACGGCCGCTCCAGCCGGGCCGCCAGCGGGCCCGGTGTCGTCGGGTCTGTCAGATCCAACCCGTCATCGCGGCGCGACAGGCGCGTCACCCTGGCGCCGTCCCGGGCCAGGCGATCGCAGACCGCCGCGCCGATCCCGCCCGAAGCGCCCAGAACCAGCGCCCGCATCAGCCGACCATGCGGACGATCGTCACACCAGCCCAGGCCGAGAGCCCGGTCAGAAAACCGCCCCAGGCGGTGTCCGCGACAACCTGCGCCCATGACCAGTCGCGCATGATGGCAAGGCTGGTGAATTCATAAGTGCCATAGCACATCAGCCCCAGCAGCGCGCCGGCCAGCAAAGCCTGCACCGGCGCTCCGTCCCGCAAGGCCGGGACCGAAACGAAATACAAAAGCCCCACCACATAGAAGGCATAGAAGGCCGCAGCCGGGCCCAGCCGGAACGGATCGGCCAGCAGATCGCCGATGGAACGCTCGAAGATCGGCCGGATCAGAAATCTGATCCCCACCACATCCACGGCAAGAAACACGATCAGTGTCGAGAAATAGAGGATGATCATCTTCATCATGCTAATCCTTGAAATCCTCGTAAGCCGTCAACGCCCGTGATCGGCCCTGCGACAGAGAGATCGCAGGCATCGGCGTCCGGTCCAGATCGATCTGCCACGACCGCGGGGCCGCCCTGGCGAAAGCCTGCGCGCCCCTGGCATCAGGCTTCAGCCAGTGGTCGCGATAGCGCGCGGCGGCATCGAATTTTCCGGCCTGGGTGTCGGGGTTGAAAACACGGAAATAGGGGGCGGAATCCGGCCCGCATCCCGCCACCCATTGCCAGTTCATCGCGTTCGAGGCCGCGTCCCAGTCGATCAGCGTGCGGGCGAACCAGTCCAGGCCCACGCGCCAATCGGTCAGCAGATGCTTGGTCAGATAGCTGCCGGCGATCATGCGGACGCGATTATGCATCCGTCCGGTCACGAACAGCTCGCGCATCCCGGCATCGACCATCGCGACGCCGGTCAGGCCGCGTCGCCAATTTTCGGCGTCGTTGTTGTCGCGCTTCCACGGAAAATCATTCCATTCCTCGCGCCAGCAGGTCTGGTCCATCTGCGGCATCTCGTGGAACAGTTCCCGCGCGAATTCCCGCCAGGCCACCTCGCGAAGAAAACCCTCGACCCCCTGCCGCCCCGCCTCGCGCGCCGCCTGCCCGACATGCCAGATACGCCGGGCGCTGATCTCGCCCACGGCAAGCGCGTCGGACAGGTTCGAGGTGCCGTCCCGCCAGGGCTGGTCGCGGTGATCGGCGTAGTCGCGCACCGGCCCGTGCAGGAAATCGTCCAGCCGGTCGCGCGCGGCATCCTCGCCGGGCTGGACATGATCGGCCACGACCGGCCAGCCGCGATCCATTACCGCCCTCGCCTCGGGCCAGTCGGTGCCGTCGCTGTCGGGCCATGTCTCGGGCAGGGTCAGCGAGGGCGGGTTCAGCGGCGCCTCGATCCGGGTCGTGCGCAGCGCCCGCCAGAATGGCGTGAAGACCTTGTAGATGCCGCCCTGCTGCGTCGTGACCGAGCCGCGCGGCACCAGATCGGCCAGCGGATGCAGGTGCAACGCGGCCCCGCCGCGCAGGGCGGCCGCCTTCAACCCGTGATCGCTGGCAAAGGGGAAGCCCTCGGTCGTGTGGATTGCCGTGGCGCCGGTCTCGCGCGCGATCCGTTCCAGAACCTCGGCCGGATCGCCCCGGCGCAGGATCAGGCGACTGTTGCGGCCATGCAGCGCGGCCTGAAGCCGGGGCAGCGACAGCGCCTGACGCTGGGCGCTGGCCGGATGATCGCGCGCCTCTGCCGGATCCAGGATCACAAGCGGGATGACCGGTCCCGAACCGGCTGCCGCGACCAGGGCGGGATGATCGTCCAGCCGCAGCACACGTCGAAACCAGCAGATTACCGTCATCGTCCAACCCTGTTAGTTGCCTGCAAAGACACGCATGAAACGGCCGAAAGTTTCAAGCAAAGCGCAAGGAGCCGGCCGGGCGCGCCATTGTCAGCCCCGCCGTCGGTGATATAGCTGGATCAGACCCGCCACCCCGAAAGTCCTGCCCGTGATCCGATCCGCCCTTCGCCCCGGCTTCGTCTCGCTCGTCTCGGCCGGGCCGGGCGATCCCGAACTGCTGACGCTGAAGGCCGCGCGGCGACTGTCCGAGGCCGATGTGGTCCTGTTCGACGATCTCGCCTCGGGGCCGGTGCTGGACCACGCCGATCCGGCGGCGCAGATGATCTCGGTCGGCAAGCGGGCAGGGCGGCCTTCGGCGCGGCAGGAACACGTGAACGCGCTGCTGGTCGAACATGCGCGCCGGAACCGCCGCGTGGTTCGGTTGAAATCGGGGGATGCGGGAATTTTCGGGCGGCTCGAGGAAGAGATCGTGGCCCTGACCGAGGCCGGTATCCCGTTCGAGATCGTGCCCGGCGTGACCTCGGCCGCGGCCGCCGCAGCCGCCGCGTCGATTCCGCTGACCCGCCGCCTGACCGCCCGGCGCCTGCAATTCGTGACCGGTGCCGACGTGACCGGCCATCTGCCGCAGGACATCAACTGGGCAGCCCTGGCCGATCCGCAGGTCACCACCGTCGTCTTCATGGGTCAGCGCAGTTTCCCGGAACTGGCGAAAGGTCTGCGCGTGCACGGCCTGCCCGGCACCACCCCGGCGCTGTTCGCCGAGGCGGTCGGCCATCCCGAACAGCGGCTGCTGCGCACCGACATTGACAGCCTGGCCCGGATCATGGCCCGGACGCGGGTGACGCAGCCGGGTCTGATCCTTTATGGTCCGCTGGCGTTCGGTCGGCCTGCTGCGAATGCGCCGTCACCCCGAACCTGACCCGCTCACCCCGCGGCATCGGGTTGCATAAAATGCAAATCAGATCCGGATGGCGCGGCGGCGCGGTTTAAGGCCCTGTTAAATCGCCTGACCTAGCCTTCTCCGACGGCCCAACTCAGCCGGTTGAACCATGCTCACCTATAGCCACGTGGTCACGACGGGGACCGCGGACAACGCCTTTCTGTCCAACCTCACCGATCTGGCGATTGTCTGGTTCGGCGGACGGCTGGTGCTTGTCAGCAGCAACACGTTCCAGGGCGGGATCGCCAGTTTTGCGACCGACGGATCGGGCACGCCGCTGACACGCATCGACAGCATCGCGTTCGGCGACAAATTCAGCTATCAGGGCAATCCCGAAATCAGCGTTCTCGCCCTGGCCCAGGGGCCACAACTGCATCTGGGGCAGTTGGGCGGGGCCGCGGATCTGGGAATCGCCGTCGCCGCGAACGGCGATCTGGGCAGTTTCCGCACGATCCTGGGCGGGTCCGGACCGGGCGCCGCGATCAGCGCGATCGGCACGTTCGAGACCGAGGCGGGGCGATTTCTCTATTCGGCCAATGCGCGGACATTGACGCTGGAAACGCGTCGCATCGGCGATGACGGAAGTCTTCTGGATACGTCATCGGCCAGCATCCCGATCAGCAGCGCCCCGCCGGACGCGGCGCTGGACAAGATCATCGGCCTGACGGTCCAGGGCCAGCGGATGCTGGTCGCGATCTCGGGCCTGGGCAATTTCATCTCGACCCACCTGGTGGGCGAGGACGGCGTTCTGGATGGTGGCAAGGTTCATGCCTCGGCGCAGGGAACCGGCTATTACATCCCGACCGACATCGAGGCGGTCCAGTTCGGCGGCAAATCCTTTCTGATCGTCGCGGGCGGAACCTCGTCCTCGCTGTCGGTCTTCCAGCTTTCCTCGACCGGCGAGGTGACGGCGGTCGATCACGTCATCGATGAAAGGACGACGCGCTTTCAGTCCGCGACCGCGATGGCGACGGCCGTGGTGGATGGGCGCGCCTATGTCTTTGCCGGCGGCGCCGATGACGGGATCAGCGTCTTCACGGTCCTGCCGGATGGACGGCTTCTGCATCTGGCCACGATCGAGGATACGGACGCGCTGACCCTTGCCGATGTCAGCGATATCGAGGCGCAGGTGATGGGCGGCAAGATCGCGCTGTTCGTCGCCAGCGGCACCGAGACCGGAATCACACAGCTTGAATTCGATCCGGGCCGGCTGGGCATGACCGGCAGCGGCACGACCGGCAATGCCGGCGGCACCGCCCGCGATGACCTGATCGTCGCCCGCGACGGCACGACGCGCCTGTTCGGCGGGGACGGCGACGATATCCTTGTCTCGAAAAGCCAGAGCGTGTCGATGACCGGCGGCGCCGGCGCCGACATCTTCGTCGCCACACGCTTTGACGGCCGGATTGCGATCCTCGACTACGAAAAGGGCGTCGACCGGCTGGATCTGTCGATGCTGGGCATGATCCGCAGCACATGGCAACTGACCTTCGCGCCGCAAAGCTATGGCATCAAGATTTTCTACGGCAATTCGGTCATTGACATCTTTTCCGCCGATGGCACCACGCTGGCTGCATCAGATTTCGGCAACGAGATGTTCCCGATCGCCCATTACTGGGTGCCCGAACTGGACCCCTCCACCATCGACCCGTCCGAGGTGCCCTCGACCGTCGGCCGCTGGATCTTTGGCTCCGAGGCTCCGGACCGCCTGTTGGGACAGGCCGGCCCGGACCGGATCGAGGCAAAGGCGGGCAATGATACGGTCGCGGCCGGCGGCGGTGCGGACACGGTCTTCGGCGGAGACGGCGAAGACCTTCTGCGCGGACATGACGGCGCTGACCTGCTTTATGGCGGTGCCGGCCGGGACACGATCTTCGGCGACAACCAGGACGATCAGATTTATGGCGAAGCCGGCGGCGATTACATCTACGGCGGCAGCGGCAATGACCGCATCGAAGGCGGCGACGGAAACGACCGCGTCTATGGCAATTCCGGCGATGACGTGATCACAGGCGGGAACGGCAACGACACCCTTTGGGGCAATGACGGCGACGATTTGCTGGAGGCGACGGCGGGCGACAACCTGCTTGGCGGCGGCGGCGGCCGGGACACCCTGATCGGCGGGGCCGGGCGCGACATGCTGCGCGGCGGCGCCGACCAGGACCTGCTGCGTGGCGGATCGGGACAGGACACGTTGCTGGGCGAGGACCAGAACGACCGGCTTTATGGCGATGCGGGCGATGACCGGCTTTATGGCGGCCCCGGCAACGACATGATCTATGGCGGGCAGGGCAATGACCTGCTGGCGGGCGAAGACGGCAACGACCGGCTGGGCGGGAATGACGGCAACGACATCGTGCAGGGCGGCGATGGTCGAGATTGGCTGGCAGGGGGGAATGGCGATGATCTGCTTTATGGGGGCGGTGACGACGATACCGTGATCGGCGGCGATGGGAATGACCGGTTGGAGGCGGTATCGGGCAATGACTACCTGATCGGAGGCGCCGGCCGCGACACGCTGATCGGCCAGTCCGGGCGCGACCGGTTATCGGGCGGAACCGGCAACGACAAGCTTTACGGTTTCGGCGGCGACGACCTGCTGGGCGGCCATGACGGTGACGATCGGCTGGATGGCGGTGCCAACCAGGATACGCTGCGCGGCGGGGCGGGCAATGACCGGCTGTACGGCGGCACCGGGAACGATGTGCTGGAGGGTGAGGACGGCGACGACTATCTCAACGGCGGCAATGGCGACGACCTGATGCAAGGCGGCGCGGATGACGACCGGCTGGAAGGCGGAAACGGTAACGACGAACTGCGCGGAGATGACGGCAACGACACCGTCATCGGCGGCTATGGCAATGACTGGATCAGCGGTGGCGGCGGCAACGACCGGCTCTACGGGCAATCGGGCAACGACCGGCTGTTCGGATATTCCGGCAACGATTTCCTGCGCGGCGGCGAGGACAGAGACCGGCTTGACGGCGGTTCGGGACGCGATCTTCTTTTCGGAGAAGAGGGCCGGGACACGATCTTCGGCGGCAACGGCAACGACTGGCTCGAGGGCGGCAGCGGCAATGACCAACTGCGCGGCGAGGACGGCGACGACACCCTGGTCGGCGGGGACGGCGATGACTGGCTCAGTGGCGGCAGGGGCAACAACCGGCTTTACGGGCAGGCCGGCGATGACCGGCTCTACGGCTATTCCGGCAACGATTTCATCCGTGGCGGCAGCGGCCGGGACCGATTGGAGGGACGCGGCGGCAATGACCGGCTTTACGGCGAATCCGGCGACGATGTGATGATCGGCGGCGCGGGGGCGGACAGATTGTATGGCGGCACGCAGAACGACAGGCTCTACGGCGATGATGGCAACGATTACCTGGCCGGGCAGCAGGGCGATGACACGATCCTGGGCGGGGGCGGCAACGACCGGATCGGCGGTTCGGACGGCAACGATGTTCTGTCGGCGCAGACCGGCGATGACAGCCTCTGGGGCGGGGCTGGCAATGACAGATTGATCGGCGGCGCGGGCGACGACTGGCTGATCGGGGGCGCAGGGGCGGACCGACTGGAAGGCGGCTCGGGTCGCGACCGTTTCCGCTTTGATTCCGTCAGCGACAGCCGCATCGGATCGCCCGATTTCATCCAGGATTTCCGGCCCGGCATCGACCTCCTGGATCTGTCGGCCCTGCGACTGCAATTTGTCGGCAGGCGCGGCTTTTCCGGTGACAACCAGCTTCGATGGACGCAATCGGGTGGCGACACCCATGTCTTTGCAGATCTCGACGGTGACGGGCGGGCCGACCTGCATATCCGGCTGGACGGCCAGCTTGGCCTCGACAGCGACGATTTCCTGCTCTAACGCTCAGTCAGCCGCGCCTCGGCCCATGTGGCGGCATCCGCGACCACCGGATCGGCATCGCCGCGCAGATTCCGTGCCACGGGCGCAAGCCGGCGATCCGCGGAATTACCGATGGCGTACAAGACGTTGCGGATGAACCTGTTGCTCCCGATCCGCTTGATCGCCGAGCCCGCGAACCGCGCCCGGAACCCGGCATCGTCCAGCTCCGCCAGCTCCGCCAGCGTCGGTGCCCCCGCGATCCCGCGATAGCGCATCTCCGATCCCTCGCGCGCGAACTTGTTCCACGGGCAGACCGCCAGGCAATCGTCGCAACCATAGATGCGGTTGCCCATCAGGGGCCGCAATTCGGGATCGACCGGCCCCTTGTGCTCGATGGTCAGGTAAGAGATGCAGCGCCGCGCATCCAGCTGGAACGGCGCCGGGAAGGCCCCGGTCGGACAGATGTCCAGACAGGCCCGGCAGGACCCGCAATGCTCGTCCTCCGGCGGATCGGGCGGCAGATCCAGCGTGGTGAAGATCGCGCCCAGGAAAAACCAGCTACCCAGATCACGGGCCAGAAGATTGGTGTGTTTGCCCTGCCAGCCCAGCCCCGCAGCCTGCGCCAGCGGCTTTTCCATCACCGGCGCGGTATCGACGAAAACCTTGATCGCCTCGTCCTGATGGCGCGTCAGCATCCAGCGACCCAGCCGCTTCAGACGCTTCTTGACCAGATCGTGATAATCCCGCCCCTGCGCATAGACGCTGATCGCCGCCCGGTCGCGCGCCTCCAGCACGGCCAGCGGATCGTGATCCGGCGTGTAGAGATCGGCCAGCATGACCACCGACCGCGCCTCGGGCCACAGGGCGGCCGGATCGCCTCGCCAATGGCTGCGCTCGGCCATCCAGCCCATCTGGCCGTGCCGCCCGGCCTGCAGGAACGCACGCAAACGGCCCGCCGCCTCGGGAATGGCATCGGGTCGCGCCACCCGCATCTTGGCAAACCCGGCGGCCAGCGCCTCGGCCGCCAGCGCCTCTTTCATCTGCGTTGCCGAAATACCCCGGGGGGTCCGGGGGGCCGGCCCCCCGGCCGTCGCGGGACGCAATCCCGCATCGGCTTGCCTATCCGAAATCGAGTTCGGCATAATGCGGGGCCGGCTGGATGCCGGGCACCTGATCGGCCAGGACGCCCCGGAAGGCCGGGCGCGACTTGATCGTTGCATACCAGTCCCGCAAGACCTCGGACCGATCCCAATCGACGTCCGAGATGTAGTCCAGGCAGGAAAAATGCGCCGCGGCTGTGAAGTCGGCCAGAGACATCGCGCCCCCTGCCAGCCAGCGGCGGTCTTCCAGCAGTCCGGCCAGATAATCCATGTGCTCCTTGATCGCGCGCAGGCCATCCTTGACCGCCCGGCTGTCCGGATAGCCCGAACGCAGGATCTTCTTCCAGACCCGCTCGTTCAGGATGGGCTGGGTGACTTCGCTGTTGAACTTGTCGTCGAACCAGGCGCAAAGCCGGCGCACCTCGTGCCGGTCCAGCGCACCCCTGGGCATCAGCGGCGATTCGGACACGACCTCGTCGATATATTCGACGATGGCCTGACTTTCGGCCAGCATGGTACCGCGGAAACGAAGGACCGGCAGCTTGCCGGCCGGATTGCGGCGCTTCAGATCGGGCGGATTCTCCCAGTATTTCTCCTCGACCAGTTCGACCTCGATCTTCTTTTCGGCCAGAACCAGGCGGACCTTCCGGCAAAAGGGCGACAGGGTCGAATGATAAAGCCGCGTGGTCTGCGTGTTGGTGTTCATCGGCTGCTCGGCATTCCTCGTGACGATCGGCCGTCTTGATACGCCCCGATACCCGGTGTTTCAACCACGGCGGTCCCGGCTAGAAGCAATCCGCCCGCCCATCGCGGCGAATCGTGGCCGCACCATCGGCGATGGACCGCGACCGGGCCGAGGCTTGCCGCGGATCGCGCGTTTTGGGCGAGGGCAGGACCGCCGCCAACCGCGCCGCCTGAACCGCGTCCAGTCGATCGGGCGTGGTGCCATAGAATTCGCGCGCCGCCGCCCCGATACCAAAGACGCCCGGTCCGAATTCGGCCAGGTTCAGATAGACCTCGAGGATCCGCCGCTTGGACCAGAAGGCTTCGATCAGCGGTGTGAAGACTGTCTCCAGGGCCTTGCGCGGCCAGCTTCGGCCCTGCCACAGAAAGACGTTCTTCGCGGTCTGCTGGCTGATCGTCGAGGCCCCCCGGCTGGATCCCGAGGCCACGACGCGCCGGATCTCGTCCATGTCGAAACCCCAGTGGCGACAGAAATTCGCATCCTCGGCGGCGACCACGGCCCGCCGCATCTGGGGCGATACGTCGCCCAGATCGACCCAGACACGCGGCGTGATCGGCCGCTTGCGCGCCTCGCCGACGATGGTCAGGGTCGTCGGCGGGTTGATGAAGGCATAGATCCCCACCAGCATCGCCATCAGCACGAACACGCGCAGCGCGAACCACCGCATCCACACCGCCAGCCGCCGCAGCGGGCGCCAGCGGCGGCGCCCGCCCGGCCGGGGATCCGCCGGATTCGCGGCAGGCGGTCTGATGAGGGCGCGCAGGATCATGAGGGCGGC
>CEOS01021865.1_pt1 | contig 25882 bp, 25 predicted proteins | sample 530601 | NCBI WGS metagenome assembly CEOS01 (sample SAMEA2620666, study PRJEB7988) | marine metagenome | biome: marine biome (ENVO:00000447); feature: mesopelagic zone (ENVO:00000213); material: "saline water (ENVO:00002010), including plankton (ENVO:xxxxxxxx)" | depth 1000 m
GAGGCCCTGCAACGGCTGGAGACGCAGGCAATGCTGGTCCGCGACGGACGCAGCCTGATCGTCGCCTCGCTGGATCACAACCAACTGGCCGAGCTTTACACCGTGCGCGCCGAACTGGAGGCGCTGGCCGCGCGCCTGGCCGCCCGCCACGCCACCCCCGAAGAGGTGCGCGTTCTGGCGCAGATGCTGGACGAGGATCAGAAATGCGTCCGCAACCCCGAGGCGCTGGCTCGCGCCAACAAGCGGTTTCACCACCAGATTCATCTGGCCTCGCACAACCGATACCTGGTGCAGCAACTGGACCTTGTCCATCGCAGCATGGCGCTGATGGCGCGCACCTCGCTGGCAGCCGAGGGCCGCAGCGAAACCGCGCTGGTCGAACATCGCCGGATCGTCGAGGCAATTGCGGCCGGCGATGGCGCGGCGGCGGATTCGGCCCTGCGCAGACATATCTCGATGGCCTGGGAGACAAGGCTGAAACTGGAGGCGCAGGCCGATCATGACTGAACCCCCGCTGATCATGGCCGAGGCCGATCCCAAGAACCTGATCCGCGAAAGCTTCCGCATCGAGGGAATCGGAATTGGCGAATGCCGATCGATCTTCGTGGACTGGGCCCTGTCGCTGCCTCCGGGCGTCGATGCGGTCCGGGCGATCCGGTTTCTGCTGGATCACTACGCGCCCAAGGCCGCGCCGGGCGATCAGCCCCATCCGATGGTCGGCGTTCTGGTCGAGGGCGCGCAGGCGCGGGCCGGGGGGCAGCCCCGGCGGCGCGGAGGTCGGGCGGCGCGGGTTCCCGGCTGAGAGATGCGGCTGATCGAGACCGAGGCCGATCTGGCCCTTGGCGCGGCCCATCTGGCGGCGGTCTGCCCGGTCTGGGCACGGGTGCTTCCGCGGCTTGGCCCGCTGCCGCTGCGCCGCAGCGGCGACGGCTTCGAGGCCATTGCCCAGGCCATTACCGGTCAGCAGATTTCGGTCGCGGCCGCTGCCTCGATCTGGGCGCGGATGCAGGCGGCGGGGCTGGTCGCGCCCGAGGCCATCGCGGCGGCCGATGACGATGCCCTGCGCGCAACCGGACTGTCGCGGCCCAAGCTGCGCTACCTGAAGGGGATCGCGAACGCGGGACTGGACTGGCAGGGGCTGCGCACGCTGTCCGATGACAGGGCCATCGCCGCGCTGGTCGCCCTGCCCGGAGTCGGGACATGGACGGCGGAGATCTATCTGAAATTCGCGCTCGGCCGGGCCGACGTGCTGGCCGCGGGCGATCTGGCGCTGCAAGAGGCCGCGCGCATGTTGTATGGGCTGGAGGCCCGTCCCGGCCCCGCCGCCCTGCGCGCGATGTCGCAGCCCTGGCGGCCCTGGCGCGCGGTTGCGGCGCGCGGGCTGTGGGCCTATTACCGGCAGGCCAAAGGACGCGAGGGAATTCGATGACCGACCTGACATCCGCCCGCAAGGGCCCCGAAAAGGCCGATGCCGTCGTGGTCTTCCTGCACGGCTACGGCGCCGATGGGGCCGATCTTCTGGGCCTTGCCGACCCGCTGTCGCCGCATCTGCCGGGCACGGCCTTCCATGCCCCCGACGCGCCGGAACGCAGCATCAACAATCCGATGGGCTATCAGTGGTTTCCGATCCCCTGGCTGGACGGCTCGACCGAGGCGCAGGCGCAAGCGGCAATGGGTCGGTCGATCACCGCGTTGAACGCTTTTCTGGACAGGGTTCTGGCCGATGAGGGGCTGGAAGCGGACCGCATGATCGTGATCGGCTTTTCGCAGGGCACGATGATGGCGCTGCATGTGCTGCCGCGCCGGGACGCCGAAGTGGCGGGCATCGTCGGCTTTTCCGGCCGGTTGCTGGTGCCCGAGATGCTGGAGGACGAGGCCCGCGTCAAGCCTCCGGTCCTGCTGATCCACGGCGACCAGGACCCGATGGTGCCGTTCCAGGACATGGGGCTGGCGGGCGATGCGCTGCAGGCCGCCGGGTTCGAGGTCTTCGCCCATGTCATGGAGGGCACCGGCCACGGCATTGCGCCGGACGGGCTGTCCGTGGCGCTGGCCTTCATCAAGGACCGGCTGGGGAAATAGGGCCGACGGACAGGCGGCCGTGACGAAGATCTCTCAGCCCCAGATCGCGGGATCGGCCAATTCGACCGAATTGCCCGCCGGATCGCGAAAATACAACGAGCGGGCGCCATTCGGCCAGCGAAAGTCGGCCTCGATCTCGATACCATGCGCGAGCAGATGGTCGCGCCAGGCGTCCAGAGTTTCGGGACCGGCGGCCAGACAGACATGGCCCGGCCCGCGCGCGCCATGGGGCGGCACCGGCAGTGTCGCATCCGGTGCCGGTGGCGTTTCGGTGGCGTCTGGGCGGAAGACCAGCAGAACCTGCGGGGGCGGCCCATCGCTGACCCGGAAGAAGACGTGCCGTCCGGGAACGGACTGAAAATCGCAAAGCCCCATCACCTCCCGCCAGAACCTCGTGGCGGCCTCCAGATCGTCGGCATAGAGCGCGCTTTCCAGCGTGCCCAGAAGGGGCGGGGCTGTGGTGGTCATGGCCGCATTCTGCCACGCGGCCGGGCAGCGGGCAAATCGTCACGCTGTCGTCACGCAAACGCGCTATCCGATCGGTGGTTCGAATACATGCGGGGGCTTGCCAGACGGGTAGCCCGATATATAGTCGGTCCCGTGGATAGACCAAGGCCCCGGACCTTGCCAATTCGGGACCGGCTGGAAAAGGCGACATGCTGAACGAGCGTCATCATACGGATTTCCGGACCCATTTCGTTCGCGAACCCGCCGGTCTGCGCCATCACCCGGCGCTGGTGCTGAATGCCGATTACCGGCCGCTCAGCTATTATCCGCTATCGCTGTGGCCTTGGCAGGAAGCGATCAAGGCGGTGTTTCTGGACCGGGTCGCGATCATCGCCGAATATGACGAGGTGGTCCGAAGTCAGCGGCAGGCTTTCCGGATACCCTCGGTCGTCGTCTTGAAAGATTACGTAAAACCCCAGAAGCGCGTGGCTTTCACGCGCTTCAATCTTTTTCTCCGGGACGAATTCTGCTGCCAGTATTGCGGCGCCAAGGGCGATCTGACCTTCGATCACGTCGTGCCCCGCTCGCGCGGCGGCGTCACCAGTTGGGAAAACGTGGTCGCCGCCTGTTCGCCCTGCAATCTGCGCAAGGCCAACCGCAGCCTGCGTCATTCGGGGATGAACCTGCGTCGCAAGCCGCGCCAGCCGAGCCCCGGCGAAATGCACGCCGTCGGGCGGCGTTTCCCCCCCAACCACCTGCATGACAGCTGGATGGATTTCCTCTACTGGGATGCCGAACTGGAAAGCTGAGCCAGAACCCCCGGCAGATCGCCATATCCCGTCGTTCGGCGTTCATAGCGCAGACCCAGCCGTTCGGCGGCCTCGCGCGCCTTGGCGTCAAGGGCCGAATCCTCGGTCTGGGCCAGATAGATCAGCGTTTCGTAATGGGCAAAATAGATGTCGCGCAACTGCGGATGCCGATCCAGACCCATGGCGCGCCAGACGAAGGCATCGAACTGGCGGACCAGGAAATCGGTCAGGTAGAAGGCGGTGAATTCGCGTTCGGCGCGCATGGCATGCGCCTCGATCCCGTCGAAGAAGGCATAGCAATGCGGTCCGGGAATCATCTCGACCCCCAATTCCGCGCAGCGCGCCTGCAACAGCCCGCCCGTGCCGCAATCGGCATAGACAACCACGATCCGGTCATAGTCGGGGGCGAAACGGGCGACCGCCGCGCTGACCGCATCGGGAATTTTCTCGGGACGCAGATGCAGTTCGGCAGGCAGGCAATGCAGATCCAGATGATCCCAGCCATTGGCATCCCGGATGGCCAGCAATTCGCGCGCCAAGGCCCCGCAGGCCAGCATCAGGCAGCGGGGCAGCGATTCAGCCGTCGTGATTGTCGCGGCCATCGCGATGACCGAAATGGATCAGCGCCGCGCCCGTCAGCACCGCGAAGATCAGCGCGACCCCCGGCAGGTCCAGGGCGATGGCTGCCAGCAGCGACAGCGCCGCAGCCAGCAGAACGGTCAGGATCATCAACAGGAACTGCGGCAGCGGCATGGGGCAAACTCTCCTCGCCATCAATATGGGACCAATGTGTCGGCTTGAAAAGGAGGCCGTGACAATCCGCGGCAATTTCACGCGCATCGGTGCAGGATCGCCGCTGGGACCTGGTCGCACATTCCGCACATCACGAAAGGTGACCGGCTACCAGCGCAGCATCCCGCGCCCGGCGACCGCGCCTGCCAGCGTGACCACGGCAATGGCCAGCCCATACCAGGTCAGGAAGAACAGCGGCGAATCCTGGGTGCAGAAAAATGCGTAAAGCGTCGCGGCCAGGCTGCCGACCGCAAGACCCAGTGCGGCACCGCTGAGCATCGGCGCGGGGCTGGCGCCGCCACCCAGCACGCGCAGGCCCGCCGCCAGCGGCAGCGCCGAGACCAGCATGATCGCAAAGAAGCACATCATGGCCGAGTTGCCCTTGATCCGCGGCCATACCATGCCGGCCGGGGTCGCCTTGATGGCCAGCACCAGCCACAGCATTGCCGCCGCCGCCACCAGCGCGGCGAAAAGCAACCCCGGCGATCCGCGCGTCTGCGGACGGCTGAGCCGCAAGGCCGCAACCAGGGCCGGCAGTCCCAGTGCCAGCGGCAGCAGCCACTTCATCCGCGTGACCGGGTCCGCCAAGGCCCGCGCCAGATCGGCCCGCACGCCCACCAGCGACACAAGCAGTCCCGCCACCAGTGCAAGCGCCAGCAGGATCGCCGAAACAAGCCGCGGCGTCACGGCGGGCGGGATTGTGTCGTCGCGCACCAGCAGACTGATCAGATCGTCGGTCTTCATCGTTCATCCTCCAATCGCAGCCGGGCCAGCCGTTGCAGGGCACGGTGCAGGGCGACACGCAGGGCGCCCGGCTTCAGGCCAAGACGGCCGCCGCATTCCTCGCTGTCACGACCTTCCAGCGCGAGGCAGCGCATCAGCGCGGCGTCGCGTTCGGGCAGGCGGCCGATCAGGACGGCCGCATCGCGGCGTTCGGTCGGGTCGGGTTCGGGCGCCGATTCCAGGGTCTCGGCGAAATCCTCCACCGGCAGGTGAACCGCGCGGCCGCGACGGCGGAAGGCATCGACCAGCTTGTGTCGTGCGATCGCATAGGCCCAGGGACGCAAAGGCAGCGCCTCGTCCCAGGTTGCGCGCTTCAAATGTATCGCCAGCAAGGTTTCCTGCACGACATCCTCGCACCAGTCGACATCCATCCCCGCAGCGCGTGCCCGGACGATACCGCGCAGAACCGGGGTCATCAGCGTCAGCAGGCGGTGATAGGCCGCCCTGTCGCCCGTATTGGCGGCGCGCATCAGGTCGGACCAGTCTTCCGAACCGCCAGCATCACTCATCGCATGTCCTTACGCCTGATTCCGCGCGGGCGTTACAGCCGCCGCCGGAAATGTCTCTCGCTTCCCTGTCCGCGATCCGCATGGCGGAACCCCGCAATCGGGCGAATGGGCTTCCGGGACGGCAAGGCCGCCGGCCGATCGATCCAGGGAAAGATTACAGATGAACACCAAAGTTGCCACCGCAATCGCCCCGCGACCGGGCCAGGGCAAGCCGTCGCGACGGCCGGAACGACGAGGGCGCAGCCTTCTCCGGCCCATCGAGGGACCGGCGGACGCGGGGCTACGCCCCGAAGCCCGGCCTTGACCTCAGTTCAGGCCGGCATGGTCCAGCGCCGCGTCGATCAGCCGGCGCGTCGGATCGGTCAGGCCCACCAGCGGCAGACGCACGCGTTCGTCGCACAGGCCCAGCCGCGACATGGCATATTTCGCACCGACCAATCCGGGTTCCACGAAGATCGCCAGATGCAGCGGCATCAATCGGTCCTGATATTCCAGCGCCGCGGCATAATCGCCGCGCAGGGTCGCCTCCTGAAACTCGGCGCAAAGTTTCGGCGCGACATTGGCCGTGACGCTGATGCAGCCGATCCCGCCATGAGCGTTGAAGCCAAGCGCGGTGCCGTCCTCGCCGGAAAGCTGGATGAAGTCCGGCCCGCAGGTGATGCGCTGCTGGCTGACCCGTTCCAGCCGGCCGGTCGCATCCTTGACGCCGATGATCCCCGGCAGCCGCGACAACACGCCCATCGTCTCGGGCAGCATGTCGATGACCGAACGGCCGGGGATGTTGTAGATGATGATCGGCAGATCCACCGCCTCGGTCAGGGCGGTGTAATGCGCGATCAGTCCGGCCTGCGTCGGCTTGTTGTAATAGGGCGTCACCACCAGCGCGGCATCCGCGCCGACATCGGCCGCGTGCCGGATCAGGCCGATCCCCTCGCGGGTCGAGTTGGACCCCGCCCCCGCGATTACCGGGATGCGACCGGCAGCGGATCTGACCACCTCTTCGATGACCAGCCGGTGTTCGTCATGGGTCAGCGTCGGGCTTTCGCCGGTGGTGCCGACCGGCACCAGACCGTGGCTGCCCTGATCCACATGCCATTCGACCAGCATCTTCAGCGTGTCCAGATCCAGCTCGCCGTCCGGGGTGAACGGCGTGACCAGCGCGGGCAAAGATCCCTTGAACATGACACGCTCCTTGAAGATTGGATTTCGCCGCGCCTAACTAGCCCCCGGCGCCGGTCTTGCCAAGGTTGTGAATTGCGTCGCGGGCGTCGGGCGGCGAGATGGGGTGGAGATGGGATTTCTGCGTGACATTCTGGCCGCAGGGCTGATTGCCGCCCTGCCGCTTGCCACCCCCGCCCACGCCGAAGAGCGCGGCGCGCTGGCGCTGGCGCTGGCCGCCGCCGATGTGCGCGACTGGGTGACCGCGCGCGATGCTGCGAAACGGTCGGGCCCCGTGGCCGAATCGCTGGTCGGCTGGCAGGCCCTGCGCGCGGGCTACGGCGATTTCGCCGATTACCTCGCCTTCATCCGCCGGCATCCGGATTGGCCAGGTCTGAACCTGTTGCGCAGACGCGGCGAGGCGAAACTGCCCGCCACCCTGCCCGAGGCCGACATCCGCGACTGGCTGGGCGATGAGCCGCCCCGGTCGCTGCGCGCCGAAACCGCGTTGCTGGCGGTTCTGGACCCCGACGAGGCCCGCGCCGAACGCGCACGGTTCTGGACCGAAACACCGCTGGAAGGCGAGGAAGAAACGGCGTTCCTGGATCGCTATGGCGAAGAACTTGCGCCGCTGATGACGGCGCGCGCGGTGGCCATGCTGGACCGGCAGGAATGGGCGCAGGCCCAGCGGCTGCTGGAACGCCTGCCCCAGACCGACCGCCCCCTGATCGCCGCCCGGATCGCGCTTCAGGCGCGCCAGCCGGGTGTCGATGACATGATCCTTGCCCTGCCGGCCGACCAGCGCGAGGATCCCGGCCTGACCATGGACCGCTTTCGGTGGCGGGTGAAGGCAAAGTTCCACGACGGCGCGCGGGATCTGATGCTTGCGGCCTCGACCAGCGCCGAGGCATTGCGGGTGCCCGAACTCTGGGCGCAGATGCGGGTCGACTACGCGCGCCTGGCGATGCGGCAGGGCGACTGGGCGCTGGCCGAAAGGCTGGCCGCGCAGCATTTCCTGACGCCGGACAATCCGCATTATTCCGACCTTGAATGGCTGGCCGGATTCGCGGCGCTGCATCAGGGCGCGGGGCAGCGGGCGCTGGATCATTTCCGCCATCTGGAAACCGTCGTCGGCAGCGCGATCAGCACTGCGCGGGCGCTTTACTGGCAGGGCCGCGCACAAGAGGCGCTTGGCGATCAGGCGGCGGCGCGAGCAGCCTATGCCGGGGCGGCGCGGCAGCCCGGCGTCTTCTATGGCCAGCTTGCCGCAGAAAAGGTTCGCGCCACCATGCCGCCCGCCTTTGCGGTCCCCGGCAAGGCGGTCGAGACCCTGCCCGACTGGCGCGGCGCTCGGCTGGCCGAGAACGACGTCTTTCGCGCCGGGCTGTGGCTGCTGGCGGTCGGGCGGGTGGATGAAGCACAGCGATTTTTCCTGCAACTTTCGCAAACGGCCGAGCCCGAGGACATCGCCCGCATGGCCCGGCTGATGATCGAGGCGCGGGCGCCCTGGCATGGCCTGCGCCTGTCCAAGCAGGCCGCCGGCAAGGGCGTGATCTATCCCGCCGCGCAATTCCCGCTGACCGGGCTGGAAAAGGCCGATCTGGGGCTGCCTCCCGAACTGATCCTGTCGATCGCGCGACAGGAATCCGAATTCAACCACACGGCCAGCAGCCCGGTCGGCGCGCGCGGTTTGATGCAGCTGATGCCCGGAACGGCCGAACAGATGGCCCGCCGATTGCGCCTGCCCTACGACCTGCCGCGGCTGACCGCCGATCCGGCCTATAATGCCCGGCTGGGCGCCGCCTATCTGGAGGGCCTGCGCGAAAGGTTCGGGACCTCGACCGCGCTGACCGCCTCGGGCTACAATGCCGGGCCCGGCCGGCCGGCGCGCTGGCTGTCGGATTTCGGCGATCTGCGGCGCGATTTCGATCCGGTGGACTGGGTCGAACTGATCCCCTTCGACGAGACGCGCAACTATGTCATGCGCGTGACCGAGGCGATGGCGATCTATCGCGCCCGCATCAGCGGCAAGCCCGCCCCGATCGTGCCGACCTTCGATCTGACCGGCGGCGGGCTGATGCCGCCGCCGCCGCTGCGGCTGACGCTGGCGCTGTCGTCCCGGCCACCCGGAAAACCCTTCATCGGGCCACGCCTGCCCGAAGGCTGGATCAATCCTGCGGTCGAGGCGGTCGCGTCCGATTGAGGCGTGGTCAGGAACGGCGCCAGGCGTCCGCAATCGGTCGGGCGCACGGGGCCGACATCTCGTTCCGGTCCCCGGTGCTGCGCCTCGAGGTCTCAGGCCGATCTGACCCTTGCGCGCCACAGCGTGAACAGGCCGGCCAACACCACGATCATGGCACCCAGAACGACGCTGGGGCGCAGCACCTCGCCGAAGACGAACACGCCGATCAGACTGGCCCAGACCAGTTGCGTGTAGGCAAAGGGCTGCAGCGCAGAGGCCTCGGCCAGTTCATAGGCGCGGATCATCAGATAATGCGAGCTCATGCCGCAGATGCACAATCCCGCCATCCAGATCCAGTCCACCGGCGCCAGCCAGCGCCAGTCCCAGATCCCGATCAGCGTGATCGCCACCGCCCCCGCGACGCCGGTCCAGAAGAAGCTGACGATCGAGGGATCGTCGCGCGAGACATGCCGCGTCAGCAAACCATAGAGCGCGAACATGAACGCCGCGAGAAAGGGCAGCAGCGATTCGATCCGCATGACGCCGCCGCCGGGTTGCAGGATCACGAGAATGCCCGAAAAGCCGATCCCGATCGCCGCCCAGCGGCGCCAGCCGACCTTCTCGCCCAGGACCGGGCCGGAGAGGGCCGCGACCAGCAGCGGATAGGCGATGAAGACGGCCTGCGTCTCGACCAGGCCGAGGCGGACGAAAGCCTCGACCATGACCACGACCTCCAGCACCAGAAGCACGCCCCGCGCGATCTGCGTCAGCGGCCGCCTGGTGCGCACCGCCCGCCTCAGACCGCCCGGCTGACGCGAGACCAGGACGATGACGAAAGCCGCGAAGACCCAGTATCGGATCATCACCACAAGAACCGGCGGATATTCCGCGCCCAGCACCCGCGAAAAGCCATCCTGCATCGAAAAGATCAGCGCGCTGGCGGACATCAGCAGGATCCCCAGCCCGGTCCTGTCCTGCGCGGGCGGGGACATCCGCGGCGGCACGGGCGGCGGCGCAGAGGCCGCGGCCGCCGAGGCGGCATGGGGCGGGTCGTGACGATCGTCGGGCATGGGCGCGGTCCTCTGTATACCGCCCATGCGCGGCGCGCGAGGCTACGTCAAGTCATGGCCGGAATGCGCTTGCCGCAGATCGGCCCGGCGCGACCGCGCGGTCAGTCGCGGCTGCGAATCACCTTGGCGAAGGGCTGGAATATCTGCGGATTGGCGGCAATCATGCGGCCCGTTTCCAGCGCATCGTCGCCCTCGCCGATGCCTTCGACGAAACCGCCGGCCTCGCGCACAATCAGAATGCCCGCCGCCACGTCCCAGGGCTTGTTGCCGCGTTCCCAGTAGCCATCGTATCGCCCGGCCGCGACATAGGCCAGATCCAGCGAGGCCGCGCCCAGGCGGCGGACACCGGCGCTGATCGGCATCAGCCGGGCCAGATCCTGCAAGGCGGCCGGCAAGGGACCGCGCCCGGCGAAGGGAATGCCCGTGGCGAACAGCGCCTCGCCCAGATGGCGCCGGCCCGAGACGCGGAGGCGCTGGTCGTTCATGAAGGCGCCGGCACCCTTTTCGGCGGTGAACAGCTCGTCCTTGGCGGCATCGAAGATCACCGCCGCGACGATTTCCCTCTTGTGCTCCAGCGCGATGCTGACGGCCCAGTGCGGCAGGCCGTGCAGGAAATTGGTGGTCCCGTCCAGCGGATCGACGATCCAGCGCCGCGTCGGATCCTCGCCAGCATCCTCGCCGGTCTCTTCGCCCAGCCAGCCGTAATTGGGCCGCGCGTTGCGCAGTTCCTCCTTGATGACCCGCTCGGCCTCGCGGTCGGCGCGGGTCACGAAATCGCCCGCGCCCTTGACGCTGACCTGGAGGTTCTCGACCTCGCGGAAATCCTTGACCAGCGCGCGTCCCGCCTTGCGGGCGGCCTTGATCATGACGTTCAGATTGGCGCTTGCCATCACATGCTCCGGAATGGGGATCGCCGCCTCATAGGGGCTGGCGCGCGGAATGTGAAGCCGCGCGCGGCGTCACGAGGCCGAACCACGCAGCATCCGCAGCGGCTCGGTGCGCGAAAGCCGCAGGACATGGGCCATGTAGGGCTGCGACAGATCCTCTTCGCGGATCGCGGCATAGAGGCGGCGCAGGATGCCGCCCGGGCCCAGAGGCAACATGGCGATATCGGGATTGGCGGATTCGCGACGCAGAACCCAGTCGGGCATCACCGCCACACCTCGCCGAGAGGCGACCAGCATCAGCGACACCGCCGTCAGTTCCACCGTGCGCTGGCGGGCGGGCTCGATCCCGGCGGGGGTCAGGAACTGGCTGAACACGTCCAGCCGCGCACGCTCCATCGGATAGGTGATCAGCGTTTCATCCGCCAGATCCCGCGGGTCGGCATAGCCCTTGATGGTCAGCGGATGCCCGGCCGGGACCACCAGCGTGGGCGCATAGTCGAATAGCGGCTGGTAGATCACGCCCGGCACATCCTCGGGGTCGGACGAGATGACCAGATCGACCTCTTCGCGCGCCAGCGCGGGCAGCGCGCCGAAGGCCAGCCGCTGGCGGATGTCCACGTCCACGTCGGGCCATGCCCGGCGGAAGATGTCCAGCACCGGCAGCAGCCAGTCGAAACAGGCGTGGCATTCCATCGCGATATGCAGCCGGCCGATTCGGCCTGCCTCGACGCCCTTGAACTCGGCTTCGGTCGCCGCGACCATGGGCAATACCTGCTCGGCCAGCCGCAGGACGCGCATTCCGGCCGCAGACAGCCGCATCGGCTTGGCCCGGCGAACGAACAGTTCCACCCCGGCCTGCTGCTCCAGCGCCTTGACCTGATGCGACAGCGCCGATTGGGTGATGTTCAGTACTTCGGCCGCCCGCGCCAGGCCACCCTGTTCGTGGATCGCCTGAACCGTTCGCAGATGGCGCAGTTCCAGATGCATGTTGAGCCCGTTTCAAGTTTATCTTGAGAATTATGAATTTGTCTCACGGCCCCGATGATGGCACAAGAGGCGCAAGACAAAGGAATCGCCATGACCCGCACCGCGCCGAAGATCAGCTTCGAATTCTTTCCGCCCAAGACGCTGGACGCCTCGTTCCGTCTGTGGGAAGCCGCGCGCGCCCTGGCCCCGCTGAACCCCGATTTCGTGTCGGTCACCTATGGCGCGGGCGGCACCACGCGCAAGCTGACCCATGACGCGGTGACGACGATCAACCGCCATTACGGGCTGAACGTCGCCGCCCACCTGACCTGCGTCGAGGCCACGCGCGCCGAGACGATGGAGATCGTGCAATCCTATGCCGATGCCGGAATCCGCGAAATCGTGGCCCTGCGCGGCGATGCGCCCAAGGGGCAGGACCGCTTCACGCCGCACGATGACGGCTTCGTCAATTCGGTCGAACTGATCGAGGCGATCGCCGCCCGGGGCGACATGACGATCCGTGTCGGCGCCTATCCCGAACCGCATCCCGACAGTGCCGATGGTGACGCCGATGTCGCCTGGCTGAAACGCAAGATCGACGCCGGTGCGACCAGCGCCATCACCCAGTTCTTCTTCGAGGCCGAAACCTTTTTCCGTTTCCGTGACAAATGCGACAAGGCGGGCATCGACGCGCCGATCATTCCCGGCATTCTGCCGATTCAGGGCTGGGCGGGCGCCAAACGGTTCGCGCAAAGCTGCGGCACGACCATTCCCGCCTGGGCCGAGGATGCCTTTGCAGCCGCGATCCGCGACGGCGGCGACCGCGAACGGCTTCTGGCCACCGCCATTTGCGCCGAGTTGTGTGACACGCTGATCGAGGGCGGCGTGGACCGGCTGCATTTCTATACGCTGAACCGGCCCGAAATGACCCGCGACGTCTGCGCCGCACTTGGCGTGCAACCCGTCCGCGAACTGGAGGCAGTGGCCTGAAGCCGCGCTTGCCGATCCGAACCGGCCCGGCCTGAAGACGCCGGAAAGTCGTGGCCCGGCATCCCTTGGGGCGGGCGCGGCGATGCCTACCTGCTCCAGAGAGGTCCAAAGGTTGGCCCAATCAGGACGCGCCAGAGGCTTCTGCATCGCCGCGTCACCGACGTCGCGCGCGGACTTGGGATCCGGGTCGCGGGCTTCGCGTTTCGGGCTTTGGCCGATCCGGCGCTCAGATATTGTCCGAGGCGGCGTCCGATGCGGGCTGCGCGCGCTTCCAGCGGCGCGATATTCGGCGCGGCATGTCCAGTGCGTGACCGGCCAGATGACCGGTCAGCAGTGCCGGGCCGGGATAGGGATCGGGCACCGTCGGATGCAGAGCCTCGCTGGCGATGGTTCCGGCCACGCGCGGCGCACGCGAGAGGAATGCCTTGCCCCATTTGCGCCATGAGCCGATACCGGGCGCGGTCGGATCGCCGGGGAAATGTGCCTGCCAGTCATGGGGCAGCGGCAGGCCCGCGCCTTCGGCCTTCTCCAGCATCCAGACCAGCGGGATATTCGCCAGCGGACGGGCAAATTCCAGTCCGCTGAGCTGTCCGCCGATATCGGCGTGGGCGCCACGAAACCACATCTGTTCGATATGGCCGGCGCCGCCGGCATCGTCCCAGAGCAGCGGCGCAAAGGCAGCCCGCGTCTCGTCCAGAGCCAACGCCTGAAACCCGTATTCCACCTGGCCGCCCAGATGCGGATCGTGAAAGCGAAAGCGCGGCTCGGTCAGCATCCACAGCAGCGGCAACCGCAGCCCAAGCGCCATCACCGTGTCGAAACAGCCGACCATGCGAATCGGCACCTCGGACCGGCAACGCCGTCGGTGGAAGGCGGCGATGGCTTTTTCCGATCCGCCGTCGCGATAATACCGCCATGCCAGGCGCGTGTTGCGTTCGGTGGCCGCATCCGCGCGCAGCAGGCCGATCCGCCCGATCATGCCGGCGAGACTGCGCACCGCAAAGGCGCCGCGGGAATAGCCGAACAGAAAGATCTGGTCGCCCGGACGATACCCCGAGGCAAGCCAGCCATAGGCGTCGATGATCCGCGCCTCCATTGCCCGGCCCATGGCCAGTTCGGGCAGGGTTCGCCAGCGGTTCCATTGCTGGCCCAGACCGTAATGGATACGTGGCCGCGGACCGGGCAGAGGGCCGAAAAGGCCGGTCAGCAGCCGGTGGATACGTCCGATCGACGACCGCCGCCCATCATCGAGCGAGGCGAAGGTGCCGTCCATCAGCACGACGTGAATCTGAACCGGGCGAATCGTTACCATCCTCCGACGCTAGCATGCGAGCGTGAGGAAACAATTACTCCAGCGCCATCACGGTCGCGTGGCTCATCGCACCAAAGCCGTTGAAGCGCGTGTTCGTGACCGTCGAATAGGCTCCGGCGCCGTGGAAGATGACGAAATCGCCCTCTTCGATGTCGGCGGGCAGCGCCAGTTCGCCAGGCAGCCGGTCCACGGAATCGCAGGTCGGGCCGAACAATACGCGCCCGCTGCGTTCGCCGTCGCGCGATTGGCCCCTGGGGTCCAGCACCTGGATACGGTCGATATTGCCGATGATCGGCAGTTCGGCCAGCCCGCCATAGACGCCATCGTTGAGAAAGACGGCGGCGCCATCGCGGATACCCTTGACGCGGGTGATCAGCGAAAAGGCATCGGCGCAAAGGCCGCGACCCGGTTCGCAGACCAGATCCGGCGCGTCATCGCCAAAGCTGTCGGCCACCGTATCGGCGATCTCCGTAAAGATGGATTGCAGGTCGGGCTCGACGCCAATGACCCGATGCGAGGGGAAACCGCCGCCGACATTCAGCCGTTGCGCCCGGACGCCCGCCATGTCGCAGATTTCCTTCGCCACGCTGATATAGCTTTCCCAGGCAATCGGATCGACGCATTGCGTGCCCGGATGGAAGGTCAGCGAGGGCACATAGCCGCGACGGGCCACCAGCCCCAGCAACTCGGCCGCCAGATCCGGCGTCGCGCCGAACTTCGAGCCGAAATCATAGGCCGCGCCCAGAACCGGCAGCTTGAAGCGGGGCGAAATCTCGACCCCCTTGCCATCGATCTCGGCAGGCACCAGGGCGAACAGCTTTTCCAGTTCGCTGAGGCTGTCCACCGACCATGCCCTGATCCCGGCCTCTACCGCATGGGCGATCTCGTGCCGGGCGCGGACGGGGTTGTGGTAATGGCGCGCGGTGCGGGGTGCGACACGGCCGATCAGGTCGATCTCGAAAGGAGATGCCACGTCGAATCCCCTGATCCCGGCGCTGACAAGGGTCTGGATCACGGCCTCGTCGGGGTTCGACTTGACGGCATAGGTCACCAATCCCGGAAAGCCTGCCAGAAAGGTCCGGGCGCGGCTTTGAAGCACGGTCGGGGCGAACACCATCAGCGGATGTTCGGGCTGAAGATTGCGGATGATCTCGGCCGGATTGTCCCAGACTGTCTTCATTTCTCCCATCGGCGGGATCCTTTCGCGTATCGTTCGGTTCGGCCAGGGCCGCGTGGAAAACCCCAATCGGCACCTTGCTGTTCCAGTTTCACGGGGAAAAGGGCGCGAATCGCGGATTTCGGCGGTCCATAGCCCGAAACCGGTAACGATTTCACGAAGATTCCGCGCGCCCCGGTTGATCGCGGTCACGACCGTCGCGCAACCGGAACAGATCCACGAAACGCTGTGCCGCATCGGCGTCGCCGCGCAGTCCGATCACGCCGCGCGCGGACAGATCGGCCAGGGGCGCGGGACCATAGACCGCCATCGCCAGCCGGTTGCCATCCCCTTCAAGCACGAAATCGCCAATGGGCGCAGGCGCGACCTCGGGGCGCAGGACACCATCGCCCGACAGGCGCTGCACGAAACCCTCGCGCGGCATGACGAACGCCGCCGCGACATCGCGCCCTTGCGCGGCCGTGCTATCGATCATCGCCGTCATCGAGATCATCAGCGCGGTTGGGCTGATGAAACGCCGCGGATCGTGGCCGGGATGGGCCGCACCCCAGCGGCACATCGCCTGCAACACCGGCAGCAGCGCCCGTCCGCTTTCGGTCAGCGCATAGATGCCCAGTGTCGCGTCGTGCGCGACCACCCCAGCCTCGGCCAGTTGTGCCAGCCTCTGCGTCATCACCGCCGCCGTGATCCCGGGCAGGCCACGGCGCAGGGCCTGGAAGCGCTTCGGGCCCAGCAGCATCTCGCGGACGATCAGCAGCGCCCAGCGATCGCCCACGACATTCAGCGCGTGGGCGGCAAGGCATCCCTCGTCATATCGGATGCGCGGAGTTCGGCCGTCGGTAGTCATTTCTTGATACTATAAGTTGTTTTTTAATACCACAAGACGCAGAATGCGATTCGCGGGCGCGTCGTCGCGCCGAAATGGAGGGGAAAATGACGTATTTCTGGGGTTTCGTTCAGGCGGTACCGACCGCGAACAAGGACGCCTATACCGAACATGCGCAACAGGCATGGCCGATCTTCAGGAAGTTGGGCGCCTTGCGCGCGGTCGAATGCTGGGGCGAAGACATTCCGAAGGGCAGGCAGACCGATTTCTATCGTGCGACCCAGTGCAAGGAGGACGAGACCCCGGTCTTTTCCTGGATCGAGTGGCCCGACAAGGCCACAGCCGACAAGGCAGGGGCGCAGATGCAGGATCATCCTGATTTTCAGGCCATGCCGCCGATGCCTTTCGACGGAATGCGGATGTTCTGGGGCGGCTTCGTGCCTGTCTACAGCTTCGGCGCGTCGAAGCCCGGCAGCTATGTCCAGGGCTTCGTTCTGGCCGTCCCCGAGAAAAACAAGGATGCCTATGTCAGGATGGCCAGCAGCGCCGAGCAGATGTTCCGCGACAAGGGTGCGACCCACATGGTCGAGAACTGGGGCGACGACGTGCCGCATGGCAAGGTGACCGACTTCTACCGTGCCGCCGACGCGAAGGAGGGCGAGACACCGGTCTTTTCCTGGATCGAATGGCCCGACAGGGCCACCGCCGACAAGGCCGCGAAAGAAATGGAGGCCGAAATGGCCGGCGCGGACATGGGCGACATGCCCTTTGACGGAATGCGCATGTTCTGGGGCGGCTTCGTGCCCGTCATGGACAAAAGCTGAGGAGGAGCAGATGGCCGGATTTCATGGAAAGCCTTGCTGGTATGAACTGACCACCAGCAAGGGCAACCTTGCCGCCGCCGGAGATTTCTACGGCGCGGTTCTGGGCTGGTCGATCCGGGACGCGGGCATGGACGACTTTTCCTATCACCTCGCCAGCGCGGGGGACGACCGGGTGGCGGGGCTGATGGAGATGCCCCCCGACGTCTCGCAGATGCCGCCGAACTGGCTGATCTACTTCGCCGTCGAGGATGCCGACGGGGCCGCCGCCGACATCATCGCGGCGGGCGGCCGCATCTTTCGCGAACCGGCCGACATCCCGGGCACCGGGCGCTTCGCCATCGCCTCTGATCCGCAGGGCGCGGCTTTCGGCATCCTGCAACCGCTGCCGATGGAAGACGGCGCGCAAGGCGGCCAGGCGTTCGATCAGTCGAAGGCCGGGCATGGAAACTGGAACGAGTTGATGAGCACCGACCCCAAGGCGGGATTCGCCTTCTATTCGGCGTTGCTGGGCTGGTCGAAATCGAGGCCCATCGACATGGGCGAGATGGGAACCTATCAGCTTTTCAGCCATGACGGCACGGATATCGGCGGCATGATGGGCATGGGCAATGCGCCGGTACCGGCGTGGCTGCCCTATTTCGGCACCGACGGCGTGACCCAGGCGATGGTCCGGATCGAGGCCGGCGGCGGCGCCGTCATCCACGGTCCGCAAGAGGTGCCCGGCGGTGCCTTCATCGCCATCGCCCGCGATCCGCAGGGCGCGCATTTCGCCGTGGTCGGACCCAGGCAGGCCGCCCCCTGATCGCGCCGCATGACACCGGCGCCGCCCTCGCCTTTCGCGGGACGGGTCCGGCGAAGCCCCCCGGATCGTGAATGGATGAGCCGGACGATGCTGGGCCCGCGGCCCGCGCCGCGCGGCCGGGCGGCGGAATGACGCGGCCCGCAACTGTCGCCGCGCCAGCCCCGTGTCGCGCCGCGGACAGGATCGCCGCCCGCTTTCACTGACCGCCGGCGGCTGACTGCATCGCCGCATTCGCACCACATTCCCTTGGCCTTTCCGCCCGGCTTCGCTAATCCCTGTGCCAAGCAAGGGGATATGCCGCCATGAACATGGACAAGAGTTTTGACGCGCAGGCCGCCGAGGCCCGGATCAGCGCCGAATGGGAACGCACGGGCGCCTTCGCCGCGGGCGCCAACGCCTCGCGGTCCGACACCTTCACCGTGATGATCCCGCCCCCCAACGTGACCGGCAGCCTGCATATCGGCCACGCCTTCAACAACACGTTGCAGGACATCCTGGTCCGCTGGCACCGGATGCGCGGCTTCGACACGCTGTGGCAGCCGGGTCAGGATCACGCCGGCATCGCCACGCAGATGGTGGTGGAACGACAGATGGCGCAGCGGCAGGAACCGAACCGCCGCGAGATCGGGCGCGACGCCTTTGTCGAGAAGATCTGGGCGTGGAAACAGGAATCCGGGGACACGATCATCAACCAGTTGCAGCGTCTGGGCGCCTCCTGCGACTGGTCGCGCAACGCCTTTACCATGTCCGGCGCGCCGGGCGCGCCCGACGGCGAGGAGGGCAATTTCCACGACGCGGTGATCCGGGTCTTCGTCGACCTCTACAACAAGGGTATCATCTATCGCGGCAAGCGACTGGTGAACTGGGACCCGCATTTCGAAACCGCGATCAGCGATCTGGAGGTCGAGAACCGCGAGGTTCCCGGCCATATGTGGCATTTCAAATACCCGCTGGCCGGCGGCGAGACCTATGAATACGTGGAGCGCGACGAAGACGGCAACGTCACCCTGCGCGAGACGCGGGACTACATCAGCATCGCCACGACGCGGCCCGAAACCATGCTGGGCGACGGCGCGGTCGCGGTCCATCCGGGCGACGCCCGCTATGCCCCGATCGTGGGCAAGCTGTGCGAGATCCCGGTCGGCCCCAGGGAACATCGCCGGCTGATCCCGATCATCACCGATGAATACCCCGATCCCGATTTCGGCAGCGGCGCGGTCAAGATCACCGGCGCGCATGATTTCAACGATTACGGCGTCGCCACCCGCAACGGCATCCCGCTTTACGCGCTGATGGACACGAAAGGCGCGATGCGCGAGGACGGGCTGCCCTATGCGGACAGCGCCGCCATCGCGACCCGCGCCGCGAAGGGCGAGGATGTGGGCGACGTGTCGGGCGTCAATCTCGTCCCCGACCATCTGCGCGGGCTGGACCGGTTCGAGGCCCGCCGGCAGGTCATCGACGAGATCACCGCCGAGGGGCTTGCCGTCACCGATGCCAACGGCGCGCCGGTGATCGACAGCAAGCCGATCATGCAGCCTTTCGGCGACCGTTCCGGCGTGGTGATCGAGCCGATGCTGACCGATCAGTGGTTCGTGGACACGAAACGGATCGTCCAGCCCGCCATCGACGCCGTACGCGACGGGCGCACGCAGATCCTGCCCGAGCAGCACAAGAAGGTCTATTTCAACTGGCTGGAAAACATCGAGCCCTGGACCATCAGTCGCCAGCTTTGGTGGGGACACCAGATTCCGGTCTGGTACGGGCTGGATCTGTCGATCGAGAACTTCGTCGATGACGAGGGCGACGGCGCTCTGGACGAGGTCGAATTGTTCGAATTGCTGGTGGATGGATTGGTCCATACCGGCCAGCGCCAGCATTGCGCGGCCGATTTCAAAGGCATCGTGCAGAAATTCCGCGACGATATCGCAGGATTGCCGGCGCCGCTGGAGGCCAGTCGCGTGATCGAGGTCGCCGACCGCGCCGCCGCGGTCGAAACGCTGGCAAGAAGCCTTGCGGAATACAATCTGTCCCAGAATCCGACCGAACTGGTCTATCCGGTCTGGCGCGACCCGGACGTTCTGGACACCTGGTTCTCGTCCGGGCTCTGGCCGGTCGGCACGCTGGGCTGGCCCGACAAGACACCGGAAATGCAGAAATATTTCCCCACCGACGTCCTCGTCACCGGGTTCGACATCATCTTCTTCTGGGTCGCGCGGATGATGATGATGCAGTTGGAGGTGACGGGCGACGTGCCCTTCCACACCGTCTATGTCCACGGCCTGGTGCGCGACGAAAAGGGCGCGAAGATGTCGAAGTCGAAGGGCAACGTCATCGACCCGCTGGATCTGATCGACGAATACGGCGCCGATGCGCTGCGCATGACCCTGACCAGCATGGCCGCGATGGGCCGCGATCCCAGGCTGGGGCCGCGTCATGTCGAGGGATTCCGCAATTTCGTCACCAAGATCTGGAACGCCACCCGCTTTGCCGAGATGAACGGCGTGCGCGGCGGCGGCGCGCGGCCCGAACCCGGTCATCATGTCAATCGCTGGATCATCGGCGAGGTCGCCCGCATCCGCATGACGACCGATGCGGCGCTGGAGGGCTATCGTTTCAACGACGCGGCCAGCGGGCTTTATGCCTTTGTCTGGGGCAAGGTCTGCGACTGGTATGTCGAATTCGCCAAGCCGCTGTTCGATGGTCCCTGCGCCGAGGAAACCCGCGCCACGATGGGCTGGGTTCTGGACCAGTGCTACCTGATGCTGCACCCGATCATGCCTTTCGTGACCGAGGAACTCTGGGCGCTGACCGGCGAGCGGAGGAAGATGCTGGTCCACGGCGACTGGCCGGATTACGGCGTCGAACTGATCGATCCGGCATCGGATCGCGAAATGAACTGGGTGATCGCGCTGATCGAGGCGCTGCGCTCGGCGCGGGCGCAGATGGGGGTTCCGGCGGGCGCGACGCTGGATCTGGTCGTGACCGAGGCGGATGACGCGGCCCGCGCCGCGCTGAGCGCCAACGCTCCGCTGATCGAACGGCTTGCGCGCGTGAACGCGCCGCGCGACGGGACCGCGGGCAAGGGCACGATCTCGGTCTCGGCGCAAGGGGCCAGTTTCGCCCTGCCGCTGGGCGATGTCATCGACGTGGCGGCCGAGACGGCACGGTTGCAGAAGGCCCTGGCCAGGTCGCGAAAGGATGCCGAGGGTCTGGAAAAGCGGCTGGAAAACCCGAAATTCGCCGCCAATGCCGAGGCCGAGGTGATCGAGGAGACGCGCCGGAAACTGGTCGTCCTGCAAGACGACATCGCGCGGCTGAAGGCGGCGCTGGCGCAACTGGCGGCGATGTGATCCTGGCCGGGGCCGCCGGCTTTCGTGGCGAGGACGGGTGCCTCCGGCGGGGATATTGGGGCCAAGGCAAGGGGCGGGCCTTGCGGGGCATGCCGCGTGCACCGGATGTGCACAGCCCGTGCACAGCCCGTGCACCGGCTGCGCGGAAATTCAGAGACCGGCCAGCGCGCGCGGCAGCGCCTCGGCCAGGATGTCCAGCTCCGGCGCGGGGGCGCAGCTGATGCGGATGCAGCGGTCCAGAGGCGGCACGCCGGGCATGCGGACGAAGACCCCCTGCCGTTCCAGCGCGGCGACGAGGCGGCGCGAAAAGGCGCCGTCGCGGCCGGTATCGACCGCCACGAAATTGGTCGCGGATGGCAGGGCGGTCATGCCATTGGCGGCGGCGATGGCGGCGAGGCGGTCGCGGGCCTTGCCCACCTGGTGCCGGATATCGGACAGCCAGGCGGAATCGCGCAGCGCCGCCAGCGCGCCCGCCTGCGCCATCCGGTTGACGCCGAAATGGTTGCGGATGCGTTCGAAGCCGTCGATCAGGTCGGGATGGCCGATCGCATAGCCGATCCGCGCGCCCGCCAGCCCGTAGGCCTTGGAAAATGTCCGCATCCGGATCACGCGGGGATCGTCCGCCGCGATCTGCGGGATCGCGCTGTCGGGGGCGAATTCGATATAGGCCTCGTCCAGGATCAGCAGCGCGCTGTCGGGAAGATCGTCCAGCATCGCCCGGATCGCCGGACCCTGGTGCCACGATCCCATCGGGTTGTCGGGATTGGCCAGATAGACCAGCCGCGCCCCGCGGTTCCGCGCCGCCGCCGACAGCGCGTCCAGATCCTCGGCATCGTCGCGATAGGGCACCTTGTGCAAGGCGCCGCCGAAGCCCGCGACATGGTAGTTGAAGGTCGGATAGGCGCCGTCCGAGGTGACGGCCACATCGCCCCGGTCGATCATCAGGCGGGCGAGATTGCCCAGAAGTCCGTCGATCCCCTCGCCCACCGTCACGCTTTCGGCCGGAACGGCGTGATGATCGGCCAGCGCGTGCCGCAGATCGTGGCTGGTCGAATCGCCGTATTGCCAGGCCCGCGCGGCCTCGTCCCGCATGGCGGCGATGGCGGCGGGGCTGGGGCCGAAGCCGTTCTCGTTCGCGCCCAGCCGGGCATCGAAGGCGGCGCCGCGCCGACGCTGCAACGTCTCGGGGCCGATGAAGGGCACGGTCGCGGGCAGGGATGCGGGGATCGGGGCGAAGGGCTTGGGTCTCATGAGGCCGAGACTTGGCGCATTCGCCGCGATCCCGCAAGTCTCAGTCTTCGTCGACGCTGTCGTGGTTGCGGCGGCCCTCGAAAAGGGCGCGGTCCTCTTGCAGTTCCAGCCACATCGCGTTGACGACGGCAAACATCGCCGCCAGCGGCAGGCCGAGGATCCAGGCGAAATACCACATGGGCGGTTTCCTCAATAGCTGTGACGTTCGGGGTCCGAGACGTCGTCTTCCGTCACCTTGCCCCACAGGACCCGATAGACCCAGGCGGTATAGGCCAGGATCAGCGGCAGAAAGATCACCGTCGCCACCAGCATCACGAACAGGGTCTGATGCGAGGACGAGGCATCCCAGATCGTCAGCGACGAATCGGGACTGGTGCTGGAGGGCAGAAGGAACGGGAACATCGTCAGCCCGACCGAGGAAATCATCCCGAAGATCGCCATTTTGGACCAGCCCAGCGGCGAATATTGCCCGCCCGAACGCAGCGCCCGCATCGCCATGAAGGTGCCCAGAAAACCCATCGCCGGGGCGATCGCGATCCATGGACGGTCGGCATAGGCCGAAAGCCAGCTTCCCGACCGGCTGACGGTCGAGGCCAGCGGGTTCGAGGCGCCGTTCGGGTCCGGCGGGTTCACCAGGGCATAGCCGTCGATGAAGAAGGCCAGCCACAGCCCGGCCAGCGCATAGCCCGCCAGCACCACCTTCGCCGCCGTGACGCCATGGCGGCGGGCGCGGTCGGCGATCGCGCCCTCGGTCTTCAGCACCAGCCAGCCCGCCCCGTGCATCACCAGCATCGCCAGCGAGACGATCCCGCACAGCAGCGCGAAGGGTCGCAGCAGGCCGAAGAATTTCATGAAGGCGGGGCCGTCATAGATCGAAAGCAGGTCGGGGGTCAGGTAGAAGGGAATGCCCAGCAACACGTTGCCGACCGCGACGCCGAACAGCAGCGCCGGGGCGGCGCCGCCAAAGCAGAGCGCCGCGTCCCAGCGCGCGCGCCATTTCGGATCCTCGCGCTTGCTGCGGAACTTGAAGCCCACGGGCCGCACGATCAGCGCCGCGAGAATGGCGAACATCACCAGGTAGAAGCTTGAGAAGCTGATCGCGTAGAGCGGTGGAAAGGCCGCGAAGATCGCGCCCCCGCCGAGGATGAACCAGACCTGGTTTCCCTCCCATACGGGGCCGATCGTGTTGATCACGACACGGCGTTCGGCATCGGTTTTCGCCACGAAGGGCAGCAGCGCGCCGGTGCCCATGTCGAAACCGTCCGTCAGCGCGAAGCCGATCAGCAGAACGCCCAGGATCAGCCACCAGGTCAGGCGCAGATATTCGAACGGGATCAGTTCATACAGGATCATGGCGTCACTCGGCTGGTTTCAGGCGGGCGCGATGGCTTGCGCGCCAGTCATCGGTGATCTGCACGTCCTCCTGCGGCCCGAGGCGGATGTATTTCAGCAGCAGCCTGACCTCGATCACGAAAAGCAGGGTGTAGAAGGCGGCAAAGCCCGCGATGGTCAGCAGCACCTCGGTCGCGGACAGGGCGCTGACCGACAGGGCGGTGGGCAGGATGCCGTCCACGGTCCAGGGCTGGCGGCCATATTCGGCCACGATCCAGCCCAGTTCCGCCGCCACCCAGGGCAGCGGGATCATCATCACCGCACCGCGCAGCGCCCATTTCGGATAGCGCCCGCGCCGGAACGAGGAGATGATGAAGAAATAGCCCGTGGCGGCGATGAACAGCAGGCCCAGCCCGACCATGATGCGGAAGGACCAGAAGATCGGCCAGACGCGCGGCACCGTGTCGGCCGCCGCCTGCGCGATCTGCGCCTCGGTCGCCTGACGCGGATCGTCCAGATAGCGCCGCAGCAGCAGGGCATAGCCCAGATCGTCGGAATGGCGCTGGAACACCGCGTTTACCCCGGGATCGGTGTTTTCACGGTCCTGCTGGATCGTCATCAGCGCGTCATAGGCGATCAGGCCCGAACGGACGCGCTGTTCGGCCTCCTGGACCAGTTCCTCGATGCCGGGAATTTCCCGGGTCAGCGAACGGGTGCCGATCAGGCCCATGACATAGGGAATCCGGACCGCCCACTTGGTTTCGCGCGCCTGCTGATCGGGAATGCCCAGGAGGGTGAAGGGGGCGGGGGCGGGATCGGTCTCCCACATGGCTTCGATGGCGGCCAGCTTCATCTTCTGGTTCAGCCCGGCATCATAGCCGGATTCGTCGCCCAGCACGACGACCGACAGCGCCGAGGCCAGCCCGAAGCTGGCGGCGACGGCGATGGAGCGCCGCGCCAGCGCCAGGTGCCGCCCCCGGAGCATGTACCAGCTGGACACGCCCAGGACGAAGATCGCGGCGGTGACGTAGCCCGCGCTGACGGTGTGGACGAATTTGGCCTGCGCGACGCTGTTGAACATCACCTCGAAGAAGCTGGTCAGTTCCATCCGCATCGTGATCGGGTTGAATTCCGCGCCGACCGGATTCTGCATCCAGCCATTGGCGATCAGGATCCACAGCGCCGAGAAATTCGACCCGATGGCCACCAGCCAGCCCACGACGAGGTGGCCGACCTTGCTGAGCCGGTCCCAGCCGAAGAACCACAGGCCGACAAAGGTCGCCTCCATGAAGAAGGCCATCAGACCCTCGATCGCCAGCGGAGCGCCGAAGACATCGCCGACATATTGCGAGTAATAGGACCAGTTCATGCCGAACTGGAATTCCATCACGACGCCCGTCGCCACGCCCATGGCGAAGTTGATGCCGAACAGCAAACCCCAGAACTTGGTCATCTGCCGCCAGATGGGACGGTTGGTCATGACATAGACCGTCTCCATGATGGCGACCAGGATCGACAGACCCAGGGTCAGCGGCACGAACAGAAAGTGGTAAAGGGCGGTCATGGCGAATTGCAGCCGCGACAGCTCGACGACACCGATATCCATGGGCGCGTTCCTTTTGCGTTCGCACCGACTCTAACCTTTCGGGCCGGCAATCCCAAGGGCCGGCCGCGTGGCAGGCTGTCGCTGCGGTCGCGTGTCGCATGATCGGTTCGGACAGGATCGGGGCGGCGTGGCGCCGCCGCCGGGTCACAGGCTCAGCCCCTCGGCCTGCCACAGCGCCGGGTCGTGGCTGTCGCCATGCGACCAGAACCATCGGCCCAGATAGCGGTCGTGGACATGCGGCAGGCGAAACCGGAACGCTCCGCGATCGGCCAGCACGACGAAATCCATGTGGATCTGATACGAGGTGACGGCGGCGATCCGGGACGGATCGGGCGCGTAATGGCCCCGATGGACCGGACAGCTCATCAGCACCAGCCGGTTGAGGTGCAGGCCCAGGCTTGAGCCATGCATCGCCACGCTGCCGCCATGACTGTGGGCAAGAATGTCCGGCCGGCTCAGGCCACGGGCCAGGATCCATGCCGACAGGTGTCGGGCCCCGGCATGGCGGGCATGATCGCTCCAGCCGCCCGACCAGGAAAAGAAATCGGGCGCCGCGTAGAGACCGGGGCAATGGTTCCGGAGGATATAATCGTGGAACAGCCCCGAAGGCTGCCACCAATCGCTGTGCGGCGTGCCCACGCGGGCGAAATGGGTGCCATGGACGATCAGCGCGTCCGGGGCCGCAGCGGCGGGCGCGGAGGGCGGCGTCGCGGACCGCCCCTGACCG
>CEOS01063924.1_pt1 | contig 25523 bp, 29 predicted proteins | sample 530601 | NCBI WGS metagenome assembly CEOS01 (sample SAMEA2620666, study PRJEB7988) | marine metagenome | biome: marine biome (ENVO:00000447); feature: mesopelagic zone (ENVO:00000213); material: "saline water (ENVO:00002010), including plankton (ENVO:xxxxxxxx)" | depth 1000 m
CCCAGTTCGACCCTTCGGGAAAAGTCGAGCCTGCAAACCGCAGCCGTGACCTTTTCACGTGACATCAGCACCTATGGCGACACCTATTATCTGGTGGTGCGGTGTGCAGGAGGGTGGGCCGGAGACGCCGGGCAGCAAGATTTCGCGGTCACCGTCGAAATATCGCATGAAGCCGAGGTCGCGCTCTATGAGCGACTCCGGCAACGCGCTCGCGTGCGGCTCTGATATCGACGGTTGGTCCTTAGGCCACTCGGCCACATTCTATATCTGTCTGATCGGGTAGTTAGCAGAGGTTCGGAAAATTTTGCCTCTGCGGATTCTTCATAAACCAGCGGTGTAGTGCTGGCTTGATCCGCCTGGCCTTGATCGAGTAATTTACCATGTCGGTAAGACCAAGACGTTGGGCCGCACCGTCGATTAGTTCTGCCGACGGCGGAAAGCTGGCTTCGGGACTGGCGAAGACGACACGATTGCCTCTCCGTTCCGCTGGAATTGCGATTGCACGGCCATCGAAACTTGCAGCTATGCGACGAACCAGCGTCGCGAAGGCCAGGGAATTGTCGCAGAGGTTGGCGACAAGCAGGCCGTCAGGGCCAAGACGTGCACGGCAGTTATCATAAAAGGCCTGCTGACTGAGCGATGGGGGAAGACCTTCGCTGTCGAAGCCGTCGATGAACAGAATATCCGGCTTGCCAGTTGTCGCAGCGAGATAGTCGGCGCCATCGGCACATATCACGCGAATCGATGATCGTCCGGCGGGATGTGGAATTGCTGCCGCAGGGCGATCACCTCCGGATCGATCTCGATCACCGTGATGTCGCAATCCGGAAGCGAGCGATAACACGCCTTGGCAAGCGATCCGCCGCCCAGTCCGATCATCTCGATATGTTTAGGCGCTGCCCTGAACAGCCTGAACCCCATCATCACGCGCGTATAATCGAACAGCAGATGATCAGGATCGCTGACCCGCATGCCGCTCTGAACGGTTGACCAGCCGAACAAGAGCGACAGTATGTCTCCAAAGCGAAACAGCATCGGACCGGTTGGACCGAAGGGGGCGTCCAGCGAAACCGGAATATGTCCGGCGCTCTCATAGCGATCAGGAAGAGCCGAGCCAGGCTCTGGGCGTTCGAGGCGCAAGCCAAAGACGAGATCGTGAAACACATCGAGATCGATGTCCGCAGAGCGCGCGGATCCGTCAGTCATTTGCCCACTTTCTTGATAGGAGTTGCGAGGGGGACTGGCCGGTGATGAAGCCATGATGCCAAAAGAAGCGCCGCGCCTGCGGCGACCCAAATCGCAGAATGCCCAACAGCTCGGTAACTTAGCGCACCCAGAATGGCGCCCGTTACCAGGCCAATCCACAACAACAGATAGGGCAACCACCCGAAACGATCGCCGCCCATCAGCGCGGAAAGCAGGTGCTGCCCGAACTTCACAAGCGTGCCGGTCATATAGGTCAGGCCGATCTGGACCTCTCCATCGCGCTCGAAGAGCGCGTTCTCCGCGCCCATCGCCATCGCCAGCACGGCGGCGGCTGCCCAATTGGCGCCGAACATGGCGAGGAGCGCCGCCACCGATAGCATGACCGCGATGAGATATATCAGCGCGCTATGCCTGGAACGCTGAATGACACGGCCACAAAACGAACCCAGCATGACGCCGACCACAAACGATCCGATCAATCCTGCCGCCGTCGCGGCGTCCGCGAAATGCGAACTCAAGCCGACCGCAAGCCGCGTCGAGTTGCCGCTCATAAAGGAGACGAAAAAGCCTCCGAGATAGAGGAAGCCCAAGGCATCGACATAGCCTGCAAGAGCGGCGAAACACGCTGCAAGCCCCCATATTTTCCGGCCATACCGGTTCATTCGGCGTGATCTTTACCAAACGGCATGCTCGCGCCGCCACCCGAAAGATCCCTGTCCCACCGGGCAATTTCCTGGAGATTCAGGCTTGCTACCCGGTTCAGGCGCGCGGCGTCCTCAGTTGCGAGCGATCGATTGGCCAGGCCATGTCGGATGAAATCCTTCAGCATCATGTTCTGGAGCAAAAGGAACCCCCTGAATCGCTCTCCCAGCTTCATGACACCTCGCCTGCCTGTGGGCTATCCACGGTTCCGAGGCAGGCCATGGTCATCGCAAACAGCGCCTCTTCCGCCCGTTCGCGGGGTAATGAATCCGGAGAGGCCAGATCGGAACGCAGCCATTGCGGTAACCGCTTGAGCAGCCTGTGAATGGCTTCTCCGCGCGCGGCATCGGGCATGTCTGCGCCCTCGATCGGGGCCAATTCATCTGAATCATTCCTTATACTCAACGCAGCCTCTGACATTCGACCGTCAATGCGCCTTCGTTCATAAATCGGGGGTCATCGCTCAGCAGGCAGTTCACAGCTCACGTCCCCGGTTCGCGAACGCAGGCGCATGAACACGAACGCTCACCTAACATATGCATCATCAATTTGTAAGATTGAACTCTGATGTGTGAAGCATCATAAAAGGGGATGATTACATCACAGCAGCTGCGAGCGGCGCGCGCCTTGCTTGGGGTCGACCAGAAAGAATTGGCGGCGCTCGCCGGCGTATCGCTGCCGACCATTCAACGCATGGAAACGTCCGGTGGGCAGGTGCGGGGAGTCGTGGACTCGCTTGTCAGGGTCATTTCAGCACTGGAGCGAGCCGGTATCGAACTCATTGGCGACAACGCGCCCAGCCAAGGCATGGGTCGCGGCGTACGGTTGCGGGACGCGGCCTCGGATCAACGCTGAAAACAAGCAAAGCAAGGATTAGCTCATGCAGCAGAGCGACGATTATGTTTATGATGAAGCAAGCGGCGAATGGATGAGCGCCGCTGACCTGGCGCATCGTAGCGCGGAAGCGGAGCGTGTTGAAGTTCGCGATGCCGTCGGTAATGTGCTCGCCGATGGCGACAGCGTGACGCTCATCAAGGATCTGGTGGTAAAGGGCGCGAACCAGACGCTCAAGCGCGGGACCGTTATTAAATCGATCCGTCTGACCGAGGATGCACAGGAAATCGATTGCCGGCACGACGGCATCAAGGGTCTAGTGCTGCGCGCGGAATTTGTCCGTAAGCGCTGATCGCACAGGGTTGGAGTAAAACTCGGAGCTGATGAACCGATGGTTGTCCGCTCCCGCATCGGATACCAAAGGCAGGGGGTATTATGAGCGATATAGCCGAACGCATAACCGAGATCGTCATCGAACATATGGGCGTCTATCCGGATCAGGTCACTCCCGAAGCTCGTTTCCTCGAAGATCTAGGTGGCGACAGCCTGGATGTTGTGGAATTGGTCATGGCGCTGGAAGATGACTTCGGTATAGCCATCCCTGATGCAGATGTTGAAGGCATCAAAACCGTGCAGGATGCAATTCGTTATGTGGAAGCAGCCGGCCGTACCTGATCTTCTCCAGGCACCTGTTCTCAGCCAGGGGTGACGGAATGGAAATGGCACTTTGTCCTCATACAATCGTCGCATCTACTTTTCCGGCTCGAGTCTGCGGCTCAAGTATGTCTGGTGTTGATTTCAATCTGACGCATCACGACGCTTGTGCGCATGATGGCAGTGGCAGGCGCGCTCGCAGATCCCTGACCCTTCGGGTCTTCTGGATCGCTGCATTGACCGCAGCGGCAGTAACCCCAAAGCGCTTTCCGATCTCCGCACCGCTCATCCCGTCCTCGTGGCAAAGCTTCAGCATCGTTTCGCCAAGCTTAAATCTCTCCGCACGTGTTGCCGCACTCTGTCTGATCATGCGCAGATAACGAGGAAGGGAGGAACCTAAAAGCTCCAGCGCCGGAGGTTGCGGCTCACCCGTCCAGCGATCGTGGAAACGCCAACCGTAGCAGTCCATGACGGCTGCGATCTCGCAGTAGCATACGCGGCCCAGGTTGGGGAGCCGAAACAGATCCACTCGCTCGCAATGCGACAGGTCGCTGAGCTGCATATTTTCAATCCGAACACCAGCCACGGTCGATGCCGGCTCTGTGGGCCTGTTCAACTGTCCCAGGCAATTGCGGGTACGCGAGGAAATGACATGCCACGCTTCAAGCGCGAGAATGGAAACATCCCGAGCCGGCTCCACCAATCTCAGTCGGGTCTGCGACATCATGGCCCCATCGTCGGTTACGCGTTCGACCGCGAGCATATCAGTTCTCTCGCAGAATACTTACAGCCTCAACCGCGCTTTCAGCTTCGCGGTCGCCCTTATGTGAACGGCGGAGCAAAAGTCGGCCATGCGGCGACGTAAAGCCAGGCCATCGTTTTACCTGCCGAGGGGAGTGGCGTATCCTTGTCACGCTTTTCCAGCTGCATTCCGTGACCGCATCCCAAGCAACCTAGCAAGTGCCGCTGCGACGCACTTGGCTTCGCGCGTCGATCCGAGCATCATAGTCCGATGGGTTACCGGCAACGAATCGCAGATGCAGCTGTAGCAGACGTAAGATACCAGCTTGATCCGCAATATGTGGGACAGGAGGGCACCTCGGTTCAGATCGAGGGCAGCTTCCGGATTTCCAGGGTCGCCGAAGCAATCATAAAAGCTGCCCTTATTCCTGAAGAGCTAATAATCGAGGAGGTGGCAAAAGCGATCACGCCATCCGGGCATGCCTGGGAGGCTTATCGTGAGCCGGCGGTCGATGCCATCGCCGCAGTGCGCGGGGCAATTCTAACATTGCTCGACCCATTGCCCTAAAGCGCTTCGACCGTGTGGGCCGGGCCTGCTGCATGCGCGGTAATCTCGGAGGGAAAGATATCAAGGACGCGCTGAAGGCGGTCGCCGCTTACAGCCCGAACGGCTTGAGGCACGGTCATCCACGCGCGTTCGCGAACTGCCATTTCAGGCCAGACGTCAAGCTCCGTGGTCACCAGAAGAGGATAGATCTTCGGTTGGCTCGGATCGAAGATCCTTGATCGAAAAAGAGGCGTTGCGCTGATGTCGCCTTCGACGCCCCCTTCCTCGCGGGCCTCCAGCGCAGCACGTTCATGGCCGTGCTCATTCGCTTCGAGTTTTCCTTTGGGCAATATCCATCTTCCCCGCCGCCGGGACTTTACCAGAAGCACCTCCAGGACGCCGGATGGAGTGTATCTGTATGGCAAGGCTGTAACTCGGGAGGGCATTCAACGCTCATGACAGTGATTTCACGAAACTGTCATAATTCGGTGCCGGTGTCCATGAGCCGGTTTGAAACATGGATGCGATCACTATGGTTAAGGGAGGCTCCTTCACCGGCATTTTCGGCGATCTGTCGGGCGGGTGCATGCAGCGCATGCCCTCAACCGACTCGAGTTCGGTCGCCAGACTTTTGGCCTCTTCGACCGTGATCACACCCTCATTCCGGACCTTTTCCATCGCTTCCGCAAGGATCCGACCAACTTCTTCGTCGCCATTTGCCGAAATGGTTGCGACCTGGGCGATCTCGCTATCCGCGCTGACCTTTCTGACAGGCGCGAATCCCGTTGCTGCTATGCAGCTCGTCAGTGCTCTTCGCCCAACCAGTCCCGGCGCCATAAGCGATGCGCTCGCCGGCGAATGGGAGCACCGCAATGACGGCACGTGCCGACATAGTTAAGACCATCCCAGGTTACGGCTGAGTGATGAGGAGCGTGCCGGTTCATCCAGCAAAATGGAAAATCTGGTCGCATTGAACATTTCCGTGCTGCGAGGCGAGTCCTCTGTCAGCAACCTCTCCGGCAAATCTTCGATATGGTTCTTTTCGCGATCATAGGATGGCCCGCGCCTGCAATACCACTCGCCAGCATACCCTACTGAGGCGCAGCCCCGCCCTGAATCTTGGTTGCGACCGCTTGGATGCGCTGCTGAAGGGCCGTGTCTGCCTGGGAAGCCGTGGCGATCTGGTTGAATTTCTCCGGTGTCAGCCCCGCACCCTGCACGGCGGCCGCCATCTTGGTCTGCTTATCCGTTTCGGGTATCGCAGTGTCCTGCTGGATCTTCTGAACCGACAGCGCAGCCTTCACATATTGTTCAAGTTCCGCGTCCGTAAAGCTCGCTGCTTGTCCAGGGGCGGAAGGCGCCGGCGCCGGTGGCGAGGCAGCGGGCGGAACAGTCGGACTGGTTGAATCCTGTGCGCGGGCAATCCCGATGCTGCCAAGAAGAACTACAGCGCAGATGGCCCAGGCCGGTTTGATCGATTGAGTGAACATCATTGGTTCTTTCCGTAGAGGCTGAACAACAAGGTTCATACTCGCGCCCTTAATCCAACCCCTTTATGGACCCGCGGTGCTTCGAACAGGACAAGACGACTAGTGCTCGCCTCCGCCCAGGAATTCTCGAATGCGCCCTTTTGCTCGCGCTCAGCCATTCCGCCTGCGATTGTCAGCGTTTCCCCATCACATGCGCCCCAGGGTCGATGATCGTCACGGCGTCTTGCGAAGCGTTGGCGATCGCATCCGCCATCCCGAAGAGTTCGACCCGACCACCATCGTTGTAAATACGGCCAGCGACAGTTCCCCGGACAATGGCGCGGGCACCTTTCTGGACTTTGAGATCACCGGCAATCGTGCCGTGGAGAATAAGCCGTCGGCCGCTGCATAACGTCGCGCCGCCGGTCACCATGCCATAGAGCGCCATGTCCTCCTGGATCTCCATCGGACCCTCGAGATTCTCATGGATTGCCTTCACGTCCTTACCTCCTCATCCATCCATATCCATGCGCTTGCTTCGCGCGTCCAGGCCGGATCACAGACCGAACACAGCTTCGAGTTCGGCGATATGCTTGGCCGGCGGTGAACCGTCACAGAAATCCGCCCAGTCGATATAGCCCAGTTCGCGGAGCTTTCCCGCTACCGCATATCTGGTCTCGCCGTTGTCATTTGTTTCATCGCGTGTTTCAATGCCGTCAGGCGTTCATTCGTACTCTTCATAGTTGTTCCCTGCTTTGCCTGTCGGCCCCCGGATCCATACCATAAAGGCTGCCGTCGGAGGGCAAGAGGCCACACAGATGCAAAGCATTTGGACTGCCCGACACAGTTCAAGGTGGCTGTTTCGGGCCTTTCGTTTCCTTCGCAACACGCTCTTCATGAAGCTCGCGGGCGATCTGACGTCCCAGCAGCCGGGCAAGGCGTATGATCGCGGCATCTGCCTCAGGAGAGATTTTCGGTCTGTCTGCAGACCGGCGCGCCTTGGTTTTCATGGCCGCGCATCCCCGCGGCCTGCGAGACGACCTGGTATCCGGACTGGCCATGGACCGGCCAGGAGAGGAGAGAGAAAGGCGGGGCGGGGGAAATCGCGAAAGGGTGTGGCCGCATCGGAACGGGCCAGGGCAACCGGAGGTTTTGCCCGATCGTGATCCGTGCTATTCTTCATTGCGGAAAGGCTCTGCACATGCAGGAAGTTACCGAACCTGATCAGATTGACGAGGCAGCCCCGCGGGCGCCGTCTCCGCGTGCTGCAGATTGGTTCTGGCGTCCATGGTATGCCAAGCTCTACCTGGCCCTGGCGCTGTTCTACTGGATCGGCCTCGAGCTGATGATCACGATCCCCTATGGCCAGCTGAACATCTACCTCGCCAACACAATGGTGCTGTTGATCTTCGTCTTCAATCCGATCTCCGTGATTTCCGTACTCGGATATGGCTTTCTCAAGGCCAAGGTTGCGCGCGGGGAATGGGTGATAGTGCCAGGACCACCGTCGCGAAGGCCGGCGATCGATCCCTATACCGATCCCTCCGATCCCCGCTCGGGGCTCCGCCACCTCCGGCATATCGGTGTCATCAAAAATTGACATCATGGATCCCGACGCTCCTTGAAGCTCGGATCGCCGTCTGCCATTCCATTGTCGCGGTCGAACATTAGACGACCACTACCGAGGATTGATGATTGCTCCATTGATATGACCGGACCCGTGACATCGACTGTGCCCCGCCCAGCGTCAGCCTGTCTTAGGTAACGGTTCCGGAGGCCGTCACGACCCAGCACCCGTTCGCTGAGTTCCTTGGTAAAAGTCTCCTCAGGATGACCAGAACGAGCGGCCGCTTTCTCGGCTGAAGCAATCGCCTCCCGAACATCGTAATTCACCGTATCGATCGATGACTGAGCGACAACCGCTGCAATACCCCGATCGGAAATATCGGCGTTCAAACTACCGCTCAACGAGCCCGTAACGCTGCTTTTGCCGCCACCTTTTTCTTCGCCGCCCTTGTCGCCGGAACCAACTCCGCGCGAGGCTGAAGCCGTGAGATCGCCGGAGATGCTCTGGCTATCGGCCGTTGAGTGCTCCGCCGACCGCGAAAGCGACCGCTGCCATCCGGTCTGAACCATGATCGCCGTCACATCGCGCTCGAGCGTATCGGCGACCTGCGGCTTGAGCCGCCAGTTGCCGCGCCGATCCATCTCGAACCCACCGCGAAGCCAGCTGGCCATGGCGGCCTGACCTTCCTTGCCGCTGCCGAGAAAATGCTCGATCGTATCGGGGCCCGCCTGCTTGCCGGCTTCGAACCGCGTGCTGGTGTCGTTGCGCGCCGACTGGCTGAACCCGGTGCTGCTGGAAACCAGCAGGTCACTATGGGCGAAGCTGAACCGTGCATGCCCGCCATTGGCGATCGCGCCGAGCTGGCTCTCGTTGATGAGGCCTCCGCGCCACATCTGCGCCGCAAGCTCGGGTGTCAGGTTGAGGCTGACATCGCCATTCTGGCTCATTGCGATCTGTCGTTTCGACATCTCGACGCCATGCGCGCGCAGGAGCGCCTGCGTGCGCGTGAGACGCTCCTTGTCGACGATCCCCGTCAGCCGCTCGTTGTGAGCGCGATCGGCGATGCCTTCCGCACCGCCTTCGGCCATGTCGACCTGATTGCCGGCGGTGCCGGCGAGTGCGCGGATAAAGGAATCGAGCCGCGCAGCCTCGCGAACCGATACGCCCGCAGCGGCCGCGCCTTCGGCAAAGCCGGCATTGTCCGCCTGCCGCCGCTGTTCGCCGATCTGTGCATTGCTGCGCACGCCGTCGGGACCGATTTCGCGCTGCGCATCGAGCTTGCCCGAGCGTTCGGCAAAATCATATCCTGCCGCCTCGCGCGTGCGTCCATAGACGCTGGTGCCCTCGCGCGCCGCCTCGGCAGTTGCGCCGTCGGCCGTGCCAACCTGGACCGCGGCATTGTAGCTCTCCAGTGCGCGCAGCACTTGCGCCTCGTTGCGCCCGGTCGAGCGGGAAAGTTGCGTGATCGCCGTCGATCGCGCCTCGCCTGACAAGGCATTGATGAACCCGATGCGCCGGCTTGTTTCCGTGACGGAGAGCCCGAGCATCGCGGCCGCCTGCCGCTGCCCCTGATTCCCACCGGTCCGATGGGCCTGCTCGGTCGCGACATTGCCGCGCTCGACGGCGGCGACCCGGTCGCCCGCATAGTCGCGCCGCCCTTCCATCGCACCGACCTGCGTCTGCGCCGCGGTCAGGTCATTGCGCAGCATCTGTTCCTGGTCAAAGGCATTGGCGGTGATCTTGGCGAAGGTCGGATCGGCGCTTGCCTGGCCGATCAGCGTGGATGCCTTCAGAGCGGCGTCTTTGGCATCATAGCCATTGCGCTCGAAATGTCGCTGGGCACCCGATTGCATCATGTCATAGGCACGCTGGTCGCCGAACGCCTTCCACTGCACCAAGTTCTGCGCGAACGCAGCAAAGGCCCGCTCTCCAGACTGACCTTCCCCGAAATAGCTCGTGCCGAGTTTGCGCAACGCGTCGCCCTGCGCGAACCCATGGATCGCCGACGTCGCGGCGTTGCTGCGTATCGCACGCGCGGTGGCCGGATCGCTGAGATCGCGTCCAACAAGGGCAGGGGACAGCCCGCCGAGTTCCCGCGCGGCATCCGCCCGGCCTAGGCCGAACGCTGCCGTCCCCGCCGCGCCGCCGCCATGCTCGCCCACGATGCTTCCTGCAGCCCCAAAGGCCCGGTCGAGCCCAAAGCTGCTGCGCTCGCCAAAATCGCGGAACCCGGAAGATGTCGAACGCCGTGCCTGGGTGCCGCCGGCCGAAGCCTGCGCTTCGAGCGCCGAGGCATAGCCCTCGCTGGTGCCCACCGCCGCCGCCGCCATACTGCCCTGGCCCTGGACGCCGAGCATGCCGGACGTGAACGCCGTAAACATATTGCCCGAGAAGCGGAACACGGTGAACACGAAGGCGCCGGCAAGACCTGCCGCGGCGGTCCGGAACGAGCCGAAGATGGCGAGCGCCTTCATCGCCGCCGATGGCGCGAGGATCCAGCTATCGGCCGCGACATTCGTTGCGCGCAGTTCCGCCAGCACGTCCATCGCCCGCCCCAGGGTCAACTGATAGATACCCGCGTCGATGACGCCCCAGAGCGCCACGAACACGAACAGTCCCAGCGCGAAGCTCGCGACCCTGAGATTGATCGGCGTCAGGATGAAGAGCAGCGCGATCGGCATCATCATGAGCATGATCGCGAAGACCGAGGCGCGGATCGTCGGCATCCATTCATTAGCTGTCGAGAGCGTCGCGAGCCCGTTGGACTCGATCGCCCGGTTCGCCATGACCCGCGCGGTCGCCGCAGGGGAATCCTCGAACAGGACGTCGCCCACCGTCTGTCCCAGCAGGACGTTTGTCAGGAACTTCTGCCGGCTCATCGATTGCCCGAGCATCATGTCACCCAGGCCGTCGATCTGCTGGCGGCAGCGATCACGCTGGGTCGCCTGGGTCACGTCGAAGCCGGTGCGAGCGCAGACCTGATCGCTATAGGCATCGAAAATCGTATTATCGGCAAGACGGTCGGCAATATGACCCCAGGCCGCATCGCAGCTCATCGTCGTCCCGGCCTTGTCACTCGCCGTATAGACCGTCGAGAAGGTCGCCGGGCCCGCCATCGCCGCGAACGAGGCGGGAAGGTCGGTCGACGTCCGGAAGAGCTGATCGTCATCGACGCCATAGGCGGGCGAGACACGCGCAACCGGGTAGCATTGCCGCACATAGTCCTTCACCGTCGCATCGAGGAACGTGTCGACGATCGGACTGCGTGGGGACACCGCATTCAGGAACAGGTCGAACGCATGACCGCCGGCACCGAACTCCAGCTTCGCATTGGGATCGGTGGTGTTGTCGTCGATGGTCTCGGCCAGAGCCCGTTCCATAAGGTTGGTGACGCCTGCGACAAGCACGATGAGATTGGGAACGTCGCCGACCGGCTGGTAGGCGTTGCGCACCCGGTCATAGATGTGAACCGTGCCCGTCGTGGCGATCATCCCCACGAACAGGCCGATCCCGATCAGCATCTGGAAACCGAAGGCGACAAGGCCCATGCCGGAGCCCTTGATGCTTGCCAGCACCGCGCCCAGCGCGATACCGGCCACCGCGATGATCACGACCAGCGTCTCATAGCGCGGATCGCTGAAGATCATGGCGACGAGGTGGAAGGCATCGACCGTTTCGGAAAAACCGTCCCAGGTGTGATAGCTGGCATCGATCGCCAGCGCGGGCGTTGCGAAAAGCGACCAGGCGAGGACAATCAGCAGGCGAAGAAAGCAGCGCATGGCGGACCTCACCGGTTACGATTGGCATTGGCGCCCGCGGCGTCGCGGGCATCACGGTCGCGCTGGCGCACGACGCCGGCATAGCTCGCCGACAGGTTCGCCTGGCTCATCGCCGCCATGTACGACTGGCGCATCTGCGCGCGCTGGCGCAGCACCTCGTCGCGCAACTCGCGCAATTGCTCGATGCCCTTGGTGAGGATGCGGGTCTGGCAGATATTGCTGTTCTCGGCATCGGCGGCGCCCGCTGTGGTTGCCCCGCGCTCCGCATTCTGCAGCGCGAAGTCGATCGAACGGGTGAGATCGTTGAGCATCTGATAGGCAAGGGTGAGCGCGACCAGTTCATCGGTGTCGGCGATGACGCTGTCGGTCAGACCCTGCCGCACACCCCATTCCAGCAGGCGATAGACGGGCAGGGTCCGTACATTGGCGACGAACTGCTTCTCCTCGGTGGTCAGTGCGGACCGGGTACGGATCTTGGCCGCGACCGTTTCCATCCTTTCGCGCGCCAATATGAGCGCACCGCGCCCGGCGCCGTTCACTGAACAATCCGCGGCGGTCGCGGGAATGTTGAGCGCACGGGTCGGGACGCGGCCGGTCAGGAAATCATCGGCGCTCTCGGTATCCTGGCGCGGGCAGGCGGGAATGGCCGAGAAGATCGGCACCTTGTCGTTGGCGTCCCAGCGCATGTAGACATCGCCGACCCTGGCCCGCATCACGCCGGCCCAGTCGGATGCGCCGACCCGCGCGGCGGCATGCGCGAGCAGCGAACCGGTCTTGAAGATGTCCGTGACCTCTGCCGGGCAATTGGCGAGCGCGTCCTTCAGGTCCTCGGTCGGGTTGCCCTTGTTGGCCTGGATCTTCTCGCGGCTCTGCTGCCAGCTATTGGCATAGCCTTCGCGGATCGACTTGTAGCCGGTCATCTCCTCGACGATGCCGGACATGTTGTCGTCGCCCTTGGCGATCTGCACCATCCGGTTGGCGAGCCGACAGTCGTTCACCTGGATCGAGTTCAGGAAATTGGTCGCCGCCTCCATCTTCGAGAGGATATTTCCCATTTTCTCGTCCAACGTTTCGAGAAGATACTGGAAGGCAACCGCCGGCGCGGCCTGGAGGATCGTCTCCAGCTTCTGGACAAGATAGTCGGGGTCGAGAAACGACATGCCCCCCAGGAACATGTCGATGCCGCCGCAGCCGGCCTTCACCTTGGGCAAGGTCAGGCTCATGAGATAATCGTCATGAACATCGACCCGGCCCGACATGCCGCCCGCGGTCACATAGCCGCGGGTCTGGTCTTCGAAACTGCCCGGCGAGGTATAGGTGACATTATCGAACCAGCTCTCGGCCCAGCTTTGCGCATGGGCCGGAACTGCCTGGCCGCACGAGGCGGCGATCAGGCAAAAGGCAAGGGTCGAACGACGAACATGATGTCCCATGGCAGGCTTCCTGGTGAGGAGGAAGGGTGACGCCGCCCCGCCATGTTCAGCGTCCCTTCGGGCTGGAGGAGGCCGGCGCCCTCACGCCGACGATCCCGGTGAATTTCGACATAGCGCGCACGCCCACGGCAGCCCGGGCGCCGGTGAGCATCCGGGCGGCAAGCCAGACATTGCGCGCGATATTGACTTCATGATCGGTGCCGATCGCAATGGGCACCATGCGGTTCGGGTCGGTGGCCGGTCGCACCCAGGCGACCGGATTGCCGACCCAGGGAAGACCCAGGCGCCCCGACCGCAGCATCGCCTCCTGCGCGCCGATGGTCCGCACCTGCCAGCCATAGTGCGTGCGGAATGCCTGGAGCTTTGCCCAGAGATCGCCGCAGGGCAGGCAGCGCGGCGCGGTGCTGATCTCGATCACATAGAGCGAAGCCTGGCTGCGCAGCATGGTCTGGAAGTCGGGGGGAAAATCACGGGTGACCGGCACACGGGAAAGCCAGAGGCGCATGTTTGCGGATGTCGATACCGGATGGACGGCGGCCCGCATCGCGGCTTCCCGACTCACCTGCTGCGCATCGGCCATCGCCGGCACCGCCAGCGAGCCCAGGATCATCAGCATCGTTGCGAGCCGGACTCGCTCGAGACGGCTCACCGTCCCGGTTCCCGTGCATCAATAAGGTCGCCGCCCAGGACGCGCGGATCGGTCGAAGAAACCGGCCCATTGGCGAGCGCGTCGAAGAATCCGTTTTCCTCTCCCGCACCGGTCAGCCATTGCTCTGGCCGGATGTCACCGCTCAGAAGCCTGACCGCCTGATAGGCCATCTGCGCGATGTTGGGGTAGGTCTCCACCCCGGCCGCGATCACCATGCGCTGGGCACTGTTCCGGCGAATGACCATGGTGGTAGGCGTCACTTCGACCCCGAAACGTTGCCCAAGTTCCGGCTTGCGGTCGAGGTCCATAAGGCTGACCTGCCAGCCCATCTCGTCCTGGAAACGCTGCACGATCGGCCACTGAACCTTGCAGTAACCGCAGGAGGTGCGGGCGAACATCACAAGCGCGAACTCTCCGGCGTGCGCGCGCAAATACTGGCGGAGCACCCGGTCCTTGTGGGCGCCGAGCGCATCGCGGGCCTCGCCGACCAGGGGATTGGCGGCTCTCGCATTCAGCTCGGGATGGGTCAGCATGGCAAGCTGGGTGACGCCGGCGAAGGCGCGGGCCTTGCGTCGGGCAAAATCCTGCAGCCGCCAGAAATCGGCGACGGCGTCGATGGTGAGCACGGTCGCGGCATAGTCGCGCTGCTGTTCTATCAGTGTGCGGATCTTCGGCGGCGTCCAGGTCGCCAGTTCGGCCATTGGCGGGATCACCGGCTTCACCAGGGCGTCAGGATCGGGCTTTTCCTGCTCTGCCTTGGGGGGCGCCAGATACCACCAGTAGCCGCGTGCTTCGCGATCCGTGGATTGCGCTGCCGCCGATCCTGCCAGGAGGAGGGCCGCGCCTGCTATCACAGCGGGTCGCCTCACAGCAGCTTCTCCATCCGGGTGAGGCGATCGATGGCGACCGGGCCATAGTAGCGGCTGTCATATCCGTCGGGATGGCTCGACCCGACGAAGATCATGCCTTCCGGAATATTGGGGCTGGCCGGCTGCCAGTGCCTGAGCGCTTTGCCGCTGCGCGTTGCGGGCTTGCTGACACCCACCAGCCTGTCATTGCAATAATACCAGCCATTCCGGCCCGGGCCGAAACTTGCGGGCTTCTCGACCATGACGATCCGGTCGCCAGGCATGCACAGCGCATATTTGGTGACGCAGACGGGCCTGGGGCCGGCAATCGCATCGGCGAGCGTGAAGGAGACGAGATCGCCGCGATGCACGAGGCCTGGAGAGCGGTGGACGACCCAGGCATCGATCGAAGGCGTCATGACCAGGGTGATCTGCGGCATCGTTACCCAAGCGAAAAGACCGATCGGCAATACGACGCCATAGGCCTTCAAGAGCTGGGCGGGCCGCGCCGGTTGTCCAAGGCCGCTTGCGCCCAGCGCCACGGCCGCCCGAAGCGGCAGGTCTTTCAGTTCATGCCAGACGCGCTTACCGCCGTGCCAGATGAGCGAGAGCATCTCGTACCTCCTCCCTGCCGCCGAGGCGGCCATATTCCTCGAGAAGCCCGGACAGGGCGGCATCGCCCTGCACCAGATGCGCCGAGCGAGGGCTTGCCTCGTCGCGCTGGCAATAGGGGAGCGTCGGATCGCCGGGGATCATCGCCAGCGCGGGGACCCGTGTGATGCCATGTTGCCGAAAGACCAGCGGATCGACGATAAGCTGCACGTCCCGCATGGCGCAGCCCGGCCCTTCGCAGCCTGGATCGCGCCGCAGGATGGCGGCAGACAGCTTCGCCATCGGCGCCACTTGCCGCATCCCGCCCGGCATCCCGCGAAACGCCATGACCCCTCCGGCACGCTCGAGCTGCCCGGCATAAGTGCGCAATGTCTCGATCGGCATCGACGAGGACACGAACAGGACTGGCACCCAGCGTTTGCCCGTACCGGGCGATACCACTCCAGCCAGCGCCGCCGCTTCCGGCTGCTCCAGTCCGAGTGCCTGCGCAATCCGGCGACTGGTGGCGTCGCGCTCGGCTGCCAGGCGCTCGCGCGCGGCGGCGATGTCGGCCTGCGCGCGGTTGGCCATATCCGGGTTGTTTTTCCGCGCCTTGAGCCCATCGAAAGCCCGACGCTGCGCCGCGGCGTCCGGTTTTGCCGGCAGAACAGGCGAGGGGACGGCCGTGGCCTTGACCTTGCCGGCGGCGCGTTTCACGCGCTCCATCGCCGTCTCGCCCTGTTCCTGAATTCGCGCGCGGGCGTTCTCACGCCGGGGCTGTTCGGCCGCGGCCGGCGGCTCGTTCGCGCCTGCCCCTCCGGCCAGGCAGGCAAGTCCTGCCAGAAGCAGAACGCGCCTAGTTGCTGATCGTCTGCATATAGGCATCGATCTTGTCCTTCATGTCGATCTGGATTTCGGATTGGGCGCGGGCTTCGATCTCCGCATAATATTCGGAAAGGTCCATCCGCGAGAAATCAAGGGCCTGGAATTCCTCGGGCGTGAAACCCCGGCAATAGGGGTTCTTCGGCGTGCCCCAACCAATGGCGCTGAAGGCCTTCAGCTGCGGTCGTCCCTGTTCCTGGATGATCCGGCCAAGCTTGGTGTTGAAGCAGCAATGGCCGCGGGCCTTCTGCACGCAGATGCCGAGGATCTTCGAGGAGCAGTAGCTGCCGATCTCATGGCACATGCCCGAGCCGCGCAGCATGCCCACTTCCATGTCCTGCTGGTCGCAGCCCTGGAGCAGCACCTCGATCATGAAATTCACCGCGAGGCTGATCGCGATCGAGGTGGGGTCGATGCCGACGATGATCGCATTGGCCCCGGCACTTGCCGCCTGGCTCGCGGTCGCGCCTGCCTTGAAGGCGGTGTAGGCGGCTTTCATGCCGGTGAAGACGCCCTTGGCGACCGCGATCTTGGTCGAGATAGACGAGATCGAACCGCCCATGCCGTCCTTGACGATCTTGCCCTTGTCCTTGCAGCAATTGGAGAAGGTCGTCTTGAGGCCGGCAGGACGGCACCGCGCGGCGCGGCCGGAAAATATCTCGATCTTGCCCAGACAATTGCCCTCCGCATCGACACCGCCATCGGCTTCGACACCTGGATCATCGACCGCCGGATCGTCGACGATCGGGTTGGCGCTGGTGTCGATGCAGGCATTGGCCGAGCAGGCCGGCGCGCCGCCACTGGCCGGCACCTCGCAGCCATATTGATCGCCAAGTGGGCAGTGCAGGGCACCCGAGACGTCGGCCTCGCACATCGTCTGGCCGATCGGGCACATCCAGCCACCCGACGCCGTCAGATGGCAGTTCGCCGTCTCACCATCATCGGCTGCATCGCCATTGCCGTTGAGATCGACCGCGCAAAGCTGCTGCGCTGCGGCGTTCGACGGGCACAATGCTATGCCTGCCATCAGCATCAGGGCTCCGGCGAGAAGGGATACGCGCGCGCTCATCGCACGCTACTCGTGCAGACGAGGTCAGCGCCGCCCAGGCGCACGGTCTGCATCATCACCGCCGCCTCGGGGAAGTCGTCGAGACAGCCGCATCCCTGGACCAGTTCTTCGCCTTCACCGGCCTGACAGACATTGCTGTCCTGACAGGCGTGATAGAAATAGTCCCAGCCAACGGGATCGGTCTGCTTCGCGCCGGTCACGCCATCGGGCGCGACGGCCGTGTTCACGTGTTTCTTGCGGGTCTTGCAGATCGGCTCACAGGCATTGACGCTGCCACGGTCGGGCAAGGCAAAATTGCGCGTCGTCAGGCTATAGCTCCCGTCGGCGCTTCTCACCCGGTCAGCGAGCAACGTCTCGGTCGAATGATCGATGATATAGGCGCCGCGCGAGAGATCCGGTTGCGCCGCCTGTCCCAGGTCCACCGTGCACCGGTAGCCTCGCTCGCGCAGGAAGAAGTCGCGAGTGATCTGCGTGGCGCAGATGCCGGTCCCGAAGAGCCGGGTCTGCGGCAAGGGCGAAAGGCCGGTGTTGACGCCATTGCGAAAGCTCGTGACCCCGTCCACCACTTCATCTTGCAGCCGGCATGTATCGTTCGAGGCATAGGCGCCGCAGGTGTCGATGAGTTGCTCGGACGTCTTGCATCCCGCGTCCACGCTGGCCTCGATCGACGCATAGGCTTCGCCGCCATCGGCGACCGCGATCCGCAGCCAGATGTCATGATCGCCCTGTGTCAGCCGCGATGTGAGATCGAGGCCGGGATAGGCATAGAAGGCGCCCTTCTTCTCGCATTTGCCGGGCGGCAAGCCCATCTCGGTCCAGCTTTGCGGACCCGAACCGACCAGTTCGCCATCGACCCGGATCTGGGCCCAGTCGTCAGCGCCGAAGCGGGTCAGCAGCACCTGTTGGAGCCGATCGATGTCCTTGACCCGCAGCGTCATGTGAAAATCGAAGATCGAGCAGGAACCGCCGGAAAGGCTGTTGTCCGTAGGGGAGCCCATGACGAAGGTGAGATTGTCGGCGCTCGAGGCATAGGTCGCATAGCCGCCCGAGACCCGATCGATGATCTTGTCCGCGGTGATTTCCTCCTGCGTGATCTGCCGGGTGATCGTGCAGCTCCGGCTCACCTCGGACGTGCCGGTCCCGGTCGAGGAAGCCGACAGCGCCTGGAACACACTGCTCGCCTGGGCGACGGCATAGGCATCGCCGGCAATGGCGGTCGGATTGGCCTTATACGCGGTGGCCCCGATCTCGGGCTGCGCCGCGCAGGCGGTCGTCTGCGCGCCGGTATAGCGGATCACCGGCCCTTCGATGGATGCCTGCGCAATGCCGATCCGCGCATCGGCGCTGGTGAGAGCACCGACGACCCCGCCGCCAAGGTCCTTGAGCACGGAGGCCATGTTGCCCCAGACCAGATTGCTGCCGCAGCTGTTGTTGACGCAGTAACAGCCGGCGAGGTCGGTCAGCTCGACTTCGCTGAGCTTGAGCGATCCCGACGCCGATGTGTCCCAGCGGAAGAAGCGGCAGGCGTCCCAGGTGCCGGGCGTACAGGAGATGATCCCGTTGGCGCAGATGCCCGAGGCAGGAACGGGCAGGGTCAGCGCCTCGTCGAAGCTGCCGTCGAGATCCCTGTCGCGGGAGATGCTGAGCGTGCCGATATCGCCGGTCGCATTGGGCTGGGCGAGCAGTTCCAGCAATGTCGCGGTCTTCTGGCAGGCCAGGTTCGGCGTGAACGTCTTCGACGAATCGACCGTCGTAATCGGCTGCCCGGCAAGCCCCGGTGTCACATAATTCTCGAGAATGGCATCGCTGTCCGCGCTTTTCTCGCGCGCGGCGGCCGCGGCGGCACGAGCCCGGTCCTCCGCCGTCTGCGCATGGGAAGGGATGGGCAGGCACAGCGCCGCGACAAGGGCGAGGGCAGGACGCCTCATGGCCGGATCTCGCTCGGTATGACCAGCCGGGAACCGCGGCGCAGCCGGAACAGAAGCACCCCGCCGGCGGGCGCGGCGAGCTCGGCGCGGAACACAGCCTGACCTTCGAAAACGGTCAGCGTGGCCACGACGACAGACGGCGAGGAGGGGCGCACCGCCTGTCCATCGTCTGTATTCACGGCCACGCCGACCGCCCGACCAACGCCGCAGGGGGGATGCGACGCCGGTCTAACCGCATGGGGAGCACCCGGCGCAATGGAATGACGGGCAAGCCATCGGCTGTTCCCGGGCGATTCCACGCGGTCAGGGAAAGACGGACCGGTCATGGCGTCGAGACCCCGGCGCAGCAGATCGTCTTCTCAAACAACATGAACTGGGCGTTGTCCTTGCCCGGCGCATGCTTGGCACTGGTCCAGAGCGCGCCGGGCCGGCCGACATTGACGCACTGGCCGCCCTTGACCGGCTCCATCAGCTGGAACTTGTAGCGGCTCTTGGTCCAGACGGGCTGGGGAATGAAGGAACAGCCGTCCGCCGAACTGACGGTGAGCGCGCCGAGCCGGCCCATCATGAAGACGCCGCGAGCGGCAAGGCCGGCCCAGGCCTCGACGCTGTCCCCGAAATGAATATCGCCGGCGATCGGATAGGTCGCGCCCCAGCTGCCCATGCACCAGAACAGCGGATCGACGACCTTGCCCGCAGCCGCCGCTGCGCTGTCGGCCATGCAGGCAAGCCCCGCCGCGGGATTGCCGAACAGGATCGCCTCGGGCTGGATGATCGCGCCCAGCGTCGCCGACTGCCAGGTCGGCAGGACCTCGGTGATGAGCGCCACATCGAAGCGGTTATCCTCGATGCAGGGCAGGTCGGTGAACATGTCGAGCATCTTCCAGACCGGCGCGATGTAATAGTGCATCTGCGCGAACATCTTGCGGGTGTTGGTGCCGTCGGCGAGGCTGCTCTGGCTCCCTTGCAGCTTGCCGCCGGTGGGCATGATGTCTGCGCCCAGCGCCATCATGCAGCCCGGTTCGGTCACGACGTCGACCATGCGATTGGGCGACCAGAAGCTGACCTTCACGCCGAACCAGAAGGTGACGCCCTTGCGGCAGGCGCAAAGCGGCTTGGAAGCCGACTGCGCGTCGAGCGCCTTGCCGAGCGGATCGCTGGGTCCGATCTTCACGCCGCCGATGGTGATCGGGAAGATGCAGTTCCAGCGGACCTTGGTGATCGGGTTGAAGACCGTGCCCGCCTCGCATTTGGAGGCATGAGCCGGAGCAGCGAGTGCCAGCGCAGCGAAACCGCAACTCAGCGCCAACAGTCGGCGAAGGGACAATCCTTTCATCGCGCGGCCCTCCGGTCTGTCTTGCTCCTGTCGACCTCGGTCAACACCAGTTTCTGTCCGGCCTGCGCGACGATCACCGGCGCGACCGTCAGGCCGAGCCGCGCCTTGACCCGCTCCTCGAGCAGAAACAGCGCCCGACCATGGCGTTCGCCAAGGGTGATTGCGTCGGCATCGCCGGGACTGCCAGCCGCCAGCAGGATAAAGTCGGCCGGCCTCGCGGTCCGCAGCGCCCAGCCCAGGTCGCGTGGATGGACGACGATGAGCCGCTGCGGGAGCGACACAAAGCTAAGCGGATTGAAGCTGTAGCCTTTGGCGTACAGCAGCCTGCCGTCCTGCAGCCGTATATCCCGGTCGAGCGTATAGAAGGGAACCACCGTGCGATTCCGGTCGACGCGGGCGATCCCGAGCGCCGCCGCTTTCATCGCGGACCAGTGCTCGCGCGGACCGAAGGCGGCTTTCATGTCGGGAACCTGCGCTGCCCGGCCTTCGATCTCGCTTAGCGCATCGGGCTCGGCAATCGGCCAGGTGCGGCCTATCGTGCTCGTCTCGGCATGGAGCGATGATGCCATGAGCATTCCGGCCATGATCGCTATCGAAGTGCGGGCACACAGGACAGGAGACCGAGCGAAAACTCCGCCCTGTGATCTAGCGGCCATGGCGCCGTCTCCAATAAGGCTGCGGGCTCTCGCGGTCCTCGCCAAGCGCGGCTGTGACCAGGGCGGCGGTGGCAATGACTGCGGTGATCGCGACGAGCAGGCGGAACAGTCCCGGCACCTCCGGCAATTGCCAGGCGATAAAAGACTGAACCAGCAGCAGCCCCTGGCTTCCGACGATCAGGCGGATCGGCCCTGGTGCCGGCGTCGAGGAGAAAATGCCGTTCATGGCCGCCTCCAGCGCCTGGCGACGCTGCGAACATGCCGGGCCAGCGCATCCCAGGGAACGAGGATGAGACCCGTCGAGCCCGCGCCCATGCCGGCGCAGATGCCGACAACGATCGCGCCCTGCAGCGGTGCCCGCAGGCTCCAGGCTGCCATGAACGCAAAGAGCGCCGCGACAACCATGCCGGTGGCGACCAGGATGGTGTAGCTGACCCTCGCGAACCGCCGTTCCGCTTCGATCACGGTGACAATCGCATGCGCCACCTCAGCGATGCCGAGCGCCTGATTGTTCAGGCTGCGCGCATAGGCGAGAAGCGCGTGGATCTCGGCGCCCGCTTCGAACACAGTTTCGAAGTCCTCATCGTGGTCCGGATTCATCGCGCCCTCCACTGGGACAAGCGCGAGAAGAGCATCCCGCAGGCGCCCGACAGGCCGATCAGCAGCATACCGCTTGCAAAGCAGGCAGCGGCCACGATGAGTCCTGTGCGAACCGTCCGAAGCGGTGGCTGGTCCAGTGCGAAACCTGCCGCGATCACGAGACCGCCCATCATGCAGGTCTCGATCGCCACCAGGCGCAGCCGCCACTGGAACGCGGCCGCCTCTGCGCGCTTTGCGACGCGGGCCTCGATGATCGCCTCGATGGCGGGGTCATTTTCCCAGTCTATCGCCAGCTGGTCGGGATGCGGTTTGGACTTGTGCATCATGCCGCCCTCCCGGCCTGATAGGCACGACCGCCCAGCACCTCGACCGGATCGACACCGGCCAGTTCGCAAACGGCTTCCAATGGATTGCGGCCCGCGCGCACGAGTGCTTCGAACGCGGCCACCTCATTGGGCGCCGAGGTATTGATCCAGTAGCTGAAGGGATCAACGACCAGGCGGGCAATGCCGAGCCCCAGAGGGCTATCGATGAACACCTCGGAATAATTGGGCTTGGCGTTCCGGACCGATTTCAACAGGTCGAGCACGAAGCCCGAATAATCGAGAATCTTGTTGTCGACCGCCTTGTCGTAGGTCGATCCCTGCAGCAGGAACCGGGTCGCGGCGTTTTCGAGGATCACCTGGCCCGTACCGCCGAAGAGCAGCAGGTCGTTCATGCTCTGCAGGACGATGCCGAAGCTGCCCTGATATTTGCGCGCGCGGCGATAACCCTGGCCGAACGCCTCGGCGAGACGCGAGAGGTCCTGCCCGTCGCTACGGGTCATGAACTGCGCGGCCTCGTCGCACAGCACGAAGCGGGGTTTGTCGCGCGCCGAGAGATAGAGTTCCTGGGTGACGGCGTTCACAACCACCATCACGATCACGTTGAAGAGGTCGGGGAGCGCTTTCAGCCGTTCGAGTTCGAGCACCACGAATTCGTCGCGGGAGATGTCGAAGGTCGAGGGACCATTGAAGAAATGCCCATACGCGCCCTGCGACCCGAAATCGCGCAGGTTGAACGCCAGTTCGCGCGCCACCGGCACCAGATGATCGACGCGGTCGAGATCGGAGACCGCATTGTCGGGATAGCGGCCCAGCCAGTCGCGGACCGCATCGATGCCGTCCTCGCCGCGGCCGCTATCGACCGTCCATTGCACCGCGGACTTGAGCAGATTCCATTCCGACGTGCTGACCGGCTTGCGGGTCGAGGCATTGGCCATCTCGGCGACGATGGCGACCGCCATGGCGATCGCCGATTGCTTGTCCTCGCCGTCGAGCGCGAGGCCCATGTCGAAGGGATTGAGGACGAGACGTTCTTCGCCGATGTCGATGTAACGGCCGGAACAGAGCGTGCAGAGCTTGCGGTAGCTGCCGCCAATATCGATGATGCGGATGAGCGCGCCTTGCGCATAATATTGCTGGCACAGATTATTGAGCAGGAAGCTCTTGCCCGCGCCGCTCTCGGCCGAGACGATGAAATTGTAATTGTTGATCCGCGGATCGAAGAGATCGAGCGTGATGAGCTGACCCTTGCGCCCGACATAGAGCAGGGCAGGGCGGCCGCCGCCGCGAAAATCGGTCTGCACCGGCGCCATCAGCGTCGCGGCCTTCACCGGCATGCGGAAGTCGCGTTCGAGCAGCTTCAAGGTGCGCTTCTCGGGATAAAGACCGAAGGGCAGGCTGGCGGCGAGCAATACCGGCAGCAGATAGCTCTCCTCTTGCACCATGAAGGGCAGGGGTTCGGATTCCCACAGCCGCTTGGCCCGCGCGGCCATTTCGCGCGCCTGCGCGCTGTCGCGGCCGAACACCCACATGGTCGGGATCACTGAGACGAACCGGCTGTTCGACGCCTCGTCGAGGATCCAGCCGATCTCCTCGATCTGTTTGCCGACCTCCACCGCGAAGCTGCCCGCCGCCTTCTGGGCCGAGAGGATCTGCGCACGCTTGTGAATCTCGAACTGCGAATGATCGAACAGGACCGAGAGGCAGTAGAGGAATGGCCCGCCGATCTGGTCACTGTCCTCGGCGCTCCCGCGCATGCCCCCCAGCAACCGGTTCGCGCGCTCGGCAGTGATACGGCGCGCAGGGGCCTTGGGCGTAAGGCAGCGCGCGACCTGATTACCGAGATAGACCTCGGATCCCTCGAAACAAAGATCAGGGCCGGCCTCGATGATCTGGCGCGCGATCGACGGCGCCGGCATTCCGCCCACGCTTTCGCTCAGGAACACGCCCGGCGCGGGCACGAAGACACCGTTGAAGATCCGGCGGTAGAAGCTGACGAGTTCATCGGGCGGCAGGCGCCGGATGCCCATCTTCGCCAGTTGCTCCTCGACCTGGCGGCGCAGGTCGGCGCCGAGCTGCACCCGCGTCTTGATCGAAAGGAACAGCCTGAAATCGCGCACCGGGATCGAATGCAGCGCATCGAGACCTTTGGTGCCCGAACGAAGATACTCGGCTGTCCGCCGGGCAGAAGCCTGGACCAGCGGATCGGGACGCACCTTAAGATCGAGATAGGCGTCGAGCGCCGGGTCGATCAGCGGATCGGCGAAGGTGATGAGCTGGAGAACCGTGCCTTCGGGAAAATGGATGTTGAGAAGACCGAGCAAGGCTTGCTGCACGTGGGCGAACATATAGGCCGAAGGGACAAGCTCCCAGGCCTGGCCCCAGCCGTCGTCGATGCACAGGAAGGCTTCCTCCTCCTCGACCCAGGCGACCATCGGCAGGAAGTCCGAATAGGAATCACGGGTCACGGCGGCGCGCAGACGTTGATAGCTAAGGCTGCCACGAGCCGATTGCCGGGTCATGGCCGGTTCTCCGGATCGAGGCTGAGCGGCATTTCCGGGGCCGGAACCTCGTCGCTTCCTGCTGCTGGTTCGCGGACCGTCCGCAGCACCGGCGGGGCGGGCGTCCGGCCGCCCGGTTCCACCAGATAATCTCCGACCACCCAGGCTGGCCGGTCGATGATCGAATAGACATAGCGCGCCATGTAAAGCCGGTCGGGGCGCTGCTTGTCCGCATAGGGCAGGATCAATGTGCGGATCGTGCGCGAAGGGCGCAGCATGGGCGACCCGGGCCCCTCGATCAGCGCGCCGATATTGCCTTGTCTGCTCTGGGGAGCGACAATATCAGCCGTGGTGGATCCACTGGCGCCGCTGATGCGCGTGGGCGCCTTACCCTTCCTCTGCTCAGCGAGCATCCCGCGATCATTGGTGACGGCAGGATCGGATTTGGATGCGCGACCGGCAACGGCGTCGGCATAGGCCTGGTCGGGATGGATGCACTGGCCATGGTCGCTGTTCTTGCAGGAGAATTTCTCGCTATAGGGCGACATCATCGACCCTACCGTGGCGCAGCCGGAAAGCGCGAGAAGCGGCAGGATAGCCATGTACGGATGAAATCTCTTCATCGCCTTGTCTCCAAAAGGGGCGCGCATCAGAACTTCACTCCCGCGCCGGGTTTGATCTCGAGGGTTGCGCCTTCCTGGATCACCACGACCACATCCTTGGCCGCGCCCACCTCGACGATGGGACCTGCCTGACGGGCGAGGTCGAGATAGAAGTCGGTGAGCTTGTCCGAGGATTTGGAGAGGCCGCCGGCAATGCCGGTCTTCGCCGCGTCTCCGGCATCGAGGGTTCGCACCGTGCCCAGCGCCGAGGTCGAGGTGTTGCCGAAGGTGCTTTCGACCGATTGCGAAATGCCGCTGATGGTTCCGGCGATGAAGGCGCGCGCCAGCGTGGCGCCGGCCCGCGTCACCACCTTGCCCGACAATCCCTTCTTGCCGTCGGTATCGACGAAGAAGCCCTTGACCGGTTGATCGACCACGGAATGCTCGTCGAAATCGACGCAGGACAGAGATACGAGCTGCACCTCGACCCGTTCCTTGGCGAGACTCCCGGTGGCGTTCCCCACGACAAAGCAACCGGCAAGGTTCGCCTTCACCTCATTGGGCAGGACCGCAGGCGCCTGCACCCGGGCGATGATCGGCTCGGGG
>CEOS01144918.1_pt1 | contig 25449 bp, 22 predicted proteins | sample 530601 | NCBI WGS metagenome assembly CEOS01 (sample SAMEA2620666, study PRJEB7988) | marine metagenome | biome: marine biome (ENVO:00000447); feature: mesopelagic zone (ENVO:00000213); material: "saline water (ENVO:00002010), including plankton (ENVO:xxxxxxxx)" | depth 1000 m
CCTCATGGTTTTCTGAAAAATGTTGATGCTCTGTAGTAGCCTCAACGGATGGTCGGTCGCTTTTGTGGAAATGCTGTGACACGGTCAGCAGCGAGCCGTGTGAGATCATCATAGCGATTACAAGCAGGACAGAGAGGAATGGATAAGTTCGCATTCGTCACTCCTTCCTTCTCTCATTCATCCAAACGGCCATTCAACGGGCGGCAAACCGCACACACGATAGATTATCGCGAATGATTCTCAACAAAATTGCGAGCGTCAGATGACCTATTCTCGTCACGAACCAAGTCGTCGGCTAGTTCTACAGGGCTAAGGCCCAACGGCTTGCCCGAGGTGCAGGTGCGCTCCGGCCGGTCTGTTTCGCTGATGCGCAGGACGCGATTGGTGATCGTAGCTGTGATGCCTTCCCCGACATAGGTCAGCCCTTGAGCCGGAGCAGTCAGGCGGATCGGCTGCGGTTGCGCGGGTCCACTCAGGATCATCACCAGTCCCTCATCGCGGTACGCCGCGTGGAGAAGGGAGCCATCATTGCACTGAAATTCATGATGAGCTTCGCGATCGCTGAGCAGCGCCTGGTCGTCGGCGCTGAGTTGGCCATTGCCATCGCCAGATGAGCAAGCCCCGGCCGCCAGCGCCGCCATCATTACGATAGCCAGCTGGCCTGAGCGGACAGAAAATCGAGAACGTTCGTCAAGGAACATGGCACTTTCCAATCCTCGAGGGTCTGGCGTTGAGCAAATCATAGATGAAGCAGGCGGCAGCTCCGCCGCCGCCTGCCTTTCGATTAAGCAGTTGCCGGTTCGGAATTACCCGACGACTCTTGCGCCTGTTTCTTCTTGAGGCGCCCCATGAATGCCGTGATCGCCGGCAACACGAGCAACGTCAGCGCCGTCGACGTGATAAGGCCACCAATGACCACCGTGGCAAGCGGTCGCTGCACTTCAGCCCCTGTCCCCGTAGCGAGGGCCATCGGCACGAAGCCGAGACTTGCCACGAGCGCAGTCATCAGCACCGGCCGCACGCGCTCCATCGCGCCGCCGATGATCGCCTGATCCTCCTCTGCCCCATCCTCTCGATATTTGCGGATGGCGCTCATCATGACGAGGCCATTCAACACCGCGACACCGGAGAGAGCAATGAAGCCCACCGCAGCCGTGATGGAGAACGGAATTCCGCGCAGCAGCAGAGCGAAAACACCGCCCGCGAGAGCCATGGGCACCGCACTAAACACGATCGCTGCTGGGATAGCGCCACCCAATGCCATGTAGAGAAGTGCGAAGATCGCGGCGAAGCAGATCGGCACCACGATCAGCAGACGCAGACGCGCCGACTGAAGGCTTTCGAACGTGCCGCCCCAATCGGTGTACATGCCAGCAGGCAGTTGGAGTTCGCCAACCTTCTGCTGCGCCTCTGTGACGAAGCCGCCCAGATCTCGGCCACGCACGTTGATTTGCACGATCACCATACGCTTGCCATTCTCGCGGCTGATCTGGTTCAGCCCTGATGTGAAGCTGAACCGTGCCACCTCGCGGAGCGGGATGGACCTTGCCACCTGACCTTCTGGGGTAGGCAACATCACCGGGATGGACCCCAGCGTTTCCAGATCATCGCGCTGCGCATCGGGTAGACGGACCACGACCGAGAAGCGACGGTCACCTTCGAACAGCAGCCCGGCTTCCCGGCCACCAAGAGCAGCCGCCACGGTATTGGCAACCTCTTCGACCGAAAGGCCGTAACGCGCGACCGCCAGTCGGTCGATCTGCACGTCAAACGTCGGCGCGCCGGATGTCTGCTCGGCACTGACATCGCCGGCACCGGGGATCTTCCGAACCACCGCAGCAATGCGCTGCGCCTGCTGGCTCATCTGATCGAGGTCATCGCCATAGAGCTTGATGGCCACGTCAGCCCGAACGCCCGCGATAAGCTCGTTGAAGCGCATCTGGATCGGCTGCTGGATCTCCGTCCGATTGCCGATCAGCGGCTTCATCCTCGCTTCGATCCGCTTGAGGATATCGTCCTTGCTCTTCACATCGGATGGCCACTCACTCTCGGGCTTGGGGATGACATAGGTGTCCGAGGCATTTGGCGGCATGGGATCGGTGCCCAGGTCCGCGTTACCGTTCTTGGAGAATACGAGAGCCACTTCCGGCAGCGTCTTTAGCGTATTCTCGATCCGCAGCTGCATCTCTGTCGACTGGTCGATCGAGGCCGACGGCACACGGAAGTTCGTGACCGTGATGTCCTTCTCGTCAAGCTGGGGCATGAATTCTTCGCCCAGCAGGCCGAAGCACAGGACGGCTGCCAGGAACATGCCACCGCCGGCCGCAATGAACGGCAAGGGACGCGCCACGGCTTTCTTCAGGAGCGGCTCGTACTTTTCCTTGAACCAACGGATCGGTTTCACTTCCGTCTCGCTCACCTTCCCCTTGATCACGATGGCGATCATCGCAGGGATAAAGGTAATCGAGAGGATGAAGGCCGAGGCCAGAGCAATCATGAGCGTGACCGCCATCGGCGAGAAGGTCTTGCCCTCGACACCCTGGAAGGTCAGTAACGGCACAAACACGAGGAAGATGATGAGCTGCCCGTAGACGGTCGGTCGAACCATCTCGACCGCAGCCTCCGTCGTCTCGCCCAGCCGCTCCGACAACGTCAGCAGACGCCCTTCATGCTCCTGCCGTTCAGCGAGCCGTCGCAGCGCATTCTCAACGATGATAACCGCGCCGTCGACGATCAGACCGAAGTCGAGCGCACCAAGGCTCATGAGGTTGCCGGATTCCCCAATGGCGTTCATGCCGCTGGCCGTCATCAACATGGTCACCGGAATGACCGCCGCCGTGATCAGCGCCGCGCGGATGTTGCCCAGCAGCAGGAAAAGCACCACGATGACGAGAAGCGCGCCTTCGGTCAGGTTCTTCTCGACCGTCGAAATGGTCGCATTCACCAGCTTCGAGCGGTTATAGACCGGCTCGGCAAAGACGTCTGGCGGCAGACCCTTGTTGATCTGCGTGAGCTTCTCCGCCGCGCTCATCGCCACGATGCGGCTGTTGTCGCCCACCAGCATCAGGACGGTCGAGATCACAGCTTCGGATCCCATGCGGCTGCCGGAGCCGGTGCGGACCGCGCCACCGATAACCACTTCACCGACATCACGCACGCGCACCGGCACGCCGGCACGGGTCGCAACGACCGCCTCCTCGATTTCCTCAATCGACTTCAGGCGCGCATCGGCGCGAACCAGGAAGCTCTCCCCGGCCCGCTTGATGTAGTTGGAGCCTGCCGACAGGTTCGCCCGCTGCAAAGCATCAGCCAGTTCCGTCACCGACAGGCCATAGGTGGCCAGCGCGTTGAGATTGGGCTGCACCAGATACTGCTTCACGAAGCCGCCGTTGGAATCGACGCCGGCCACGCCTTTGACATTGCGCATTTGCGGACGGATGATCCAGTCCTGCACGGTGCGCAGATAGGCCGCCTTCGCCAGTTCGGTGGTTAGTCGCTCGCCTTCAGGCGTGAGGTAGCTGCCGTCCGACTGCCAGCCAGGCTGGCCATTGACGATCTTGACGTTCTTCCCATCGGGATGACGAAATGCCACCGAGTAGAAGAAGATTTCGCCAAGGCCGGTGCTGAGCGGCGCCAGATTGGGCTGAACGCCGGAAGGCAGACTATCCTTTGCCTGCGCAAGACGTTCGGTGACCTGCTGACGAGCAAAGAAGATGTCCGTGCTGTCCGTGAAGATCGCCGTCACCTGGCTGAACCCGTTACGCGTGAGCGACCGGGTCATGGTGAGACCTGGAATGCCGGCAAGGGCCGTCTCGACCGGATAAGTCACCTGCTTTTCCATGTCGACCGGGCCGAGCGTGGGATTGAAGGTGTTGACCTGCACCTGACGGTTGGTGATGTCCGGCACGGCGTCGATCGGCAGCTTGGTGATCTGCCAGCCGCCAAATCCGACAATGGCGAGTGTCAGGAACAACACCGCCCATCTCATCCTGACGGATAGACTGAGGATGCGCGCAATCATTCTGCCGACTCCTTCTCAAGCTCAGCCTTGAGGAGGAAGGCGTTGGTCGTCGCGATCTGCTGCCCCGCCTTCAGGCCAACCGCAATCGCAACCATGCCGCCACTGCGACTGGCGACCTGAACGGTCTGTGCCTTGAAGCCCTTGGGTGTGCGGACAAAAACCACTGTCCGTTCGCCGACTGTCTGGACTGCATCCTGCGGCACCGTAACACCGCTGGCACCCTGGCCACCGCTGGCGAAGATACGTGCCTGCACAAGCTGTCCCGGAGCGATCGCGCTGCCACCACCGCTCGGGGTGATGACGACTGTGGCTTGCCGGGTCTGCGCGTCGACAACACCGGTCGCCGAGCGCACACGCCCTTCCACCTTCTGGCCGTCGGACGTCGTGAGTTCCACCCGATCGCCAGCCTTTACCCGGCCAGCGTCAGCCACAGGAACCGCGGCCTCGATCTGGATGCTGCGCGGATCTGCAACCCGGAACAGTTCTGTCTCCGCCTGGACGAACGAACCCAGACTTGCTGTTGCCGATGTGATCCGACCAGAGACCGAGCTCACGACAGATACGGACCGACCATCGCCAGCAACCCGTGCTGCACGCGCAGCCGCGTCCGCCTGGCGCGCTTCGGCCCGAGCTACCGCCAGATTGGCTTCGGCCGTTTCATAGTCCGCCCGCGCCGATACACCTTGCGCGAGCAGGCTCTTCTCGCGGGCTAATTGCCGCGCAGCGAGTGTCGCGCGCGCCGCCGCGGTCCCCCGATCAGCCGCGATTGCCGAGGCATCACGACTTTCCACCAGCGCGATCGCCTCACCGGCCTGAACCGTATCACCGATACGCTTGAAGATGCGCGTCACCGTGCCTGGCGCTCGCGCGGTTAGAACAGCCTCGGCATCAGGCGTAGCTTCAACCGTGGCGCTCGCCATGACGATCCCCGAGAGACTGGAGCCGGAGACAGCTTCAACCGAGATTGCCGAGGTCTTGATGCCGTCCGCAGTGATTTCCAAGGTATCGGCAGGCTGGGCCTCTGCTTCCGCAGCGCTTTCCTCAGCCACCGGTGCGCTGGGCGCTGTCATGCGTGCAACGCCGAAGCCGGCCAGTGCCGCCAGAATGAGGCCGACCGCAGCGCCGGCATAGAGTGTGTTGTCGGACTTCATTGGACGGGTTCTCCGGTGATGGTGCGGCCCTCAAGCCGTGCAAGGCTGGCGCGGGCATCGAACTGGGCAGCGCGGGCATCGAGCACCACGCCGCGAGCAGCTCCCAGGCCATGGCGGGCAGCTAGCAATTCGATCAGCGGGGACTTCCCCGCTTCATAGGCGATGCGTGCAAGCCGGTAACTTTCTTCGGCCGTGGACAGCGTTCTATCCGCAGCCGCTGCTCTGGCGTCTGCCGCTTCGTTTAGGGCAAGCGAAGCCTGGATTGCAGCCTCGGCCTCCAACCGGGTTGCCGCCTCCCGTGCCTGCGCGCCGCGCAGTTCGGCCTGCGCAGCGTCGATGTTGCCGCGGTTCCTGTCGAAGAGCGGGAATGGCACGCTCACAGCTGCCAGCAGAGCATTCGCGTTATCGACCTCAAGCCGTCTAACGCCGACGGACACCGTCACATCAGGAATGGCCTGCCGCTTGGCGGACGTCACCCGCCGCGCGGCGGCTTCTGCGTCAGCTTTCGCTGCCAGATACGGCGCCGTCTGCGTCGGGTCGATGGGCCCCTGCCCCTTCATCGGCGCCAACCGGTCCAACATGGGTTCGGCAAGCGTCGAATAAGACACCGACTGACCACTGAGCGCAGTCAGGCGGGAATAGGCGCCAACCCGCTCTGCTTTGGCCGTATCGACGACAGCCCTTAGCGAATTCACTTCGGTTTCAGCCTGAAGGCCGCGAAGCCGGGCTTCCTTGCCCGCTTCAACCAGAGCGCGGGCGGCCTTAAGATCCGCTTCTGCTTCTTCCAGTTCATCTTCAGCCAGCCCGATCCTGCGATCGGCGACTTCAGCGCCAGCATAGGCACGCGCCAGTTCATATGCATAGGACAGCCGGCCGTCACGCGTACGCGCCTGAGCAGCGACCACGCCTGCTTCGCCTGCCGCAATGCGAGCGGAGCGCTTTCCGAAAAGCTCAAGCGGCTGGTTTACCTGGAGCGTGTTTTCCGCACGACCGAAGCGGTTGTAAGGGCGTTGCCCCCCCACATTCTCCGTCATGACGCTCACGGTCGGATTGGGATATGCGCGTGCCTGCCGTGCCAATCCTTCGGCTCGATCTACTTCGGCTTCGAGCTCCAATTGACGTGGCGCTTCGCTGGTTTGCCGAAAAAGCTCGGCAAATGGTGGCGCGACTTGCGCGCTTGCAGCCGTGCCACCCGCCATAAGGCAGGTCGCAACGACCGCGCCGGATACCGCAATACGCGGCAGCCGGCCTCGAAAGGCTTGCATTGTGTAATTCCCTCGTAGGTCTGATCAAAAGATGCGCGCAGATGCGCGCCAGGGATCAGACCTCGGGTGGTCTCAAGAGAGAGGCTGGCCCCGTGGAACCCAACGCGGCAGCGTGGAACAGCTCCCAACGCCCAGCGACCGGCGCAACATCTGCAACTATGACGGGCTGCGACGGGAGATCTGTCGACTGATGCGCGGCATGTGCAGCAATGTGCATCATGTCTGCCAGGTCAGGCTGGTCCTTCGACTCATGCCGGTCATGGTGATGATCGTGATCGGCGACGCTGGACGCGACCTGCTGGGCCGCATGCGCCTGAGGTAGGGTGTCATGCCAAGTGGTCAGCAGGGTCACACCCAACAAAGCGAGCAGGCCGCACAGCGTCGACACGCGCCGACGCCATATAAGCGCCGTGCTGTTACGCCGGGATGAGTGCAATGCTCGCATGGCGCGCACGCTATCTTCGTCACATGCGCTCGGCAAGCCGGATCGACCGAAAGAACGAGTCATGATCTTGGCCAATGCTGATGAAGATCGTCGATCACATAGGCGTGGCCAGCGCTTTGGCCATGCTTGTCCCGAAGGTGGGGATGGTCTGCATCAAGATCGACGTGATCATGCGGAAGTTCGTCAGGATCCGCGCTCGGCCACAGCAAATAAGCAGCGATCACACCAAAATGCGCGATGATCGACATGGCAATGAACGTCATTACCTGATTTTCTCTCGCGCCAAGCTGGCCAGCAAGCGGATAGCAGATCAACCAGCTTCCGTGGCTCAGGGCGAACTGCGCCGCAAAGAGTGCAGGCCGATCTTCCGCATTGGCCGACCTTTTCAGTAGCCGCCCCGACGGGGTGACACTCATCGAATAGGCCATACCCAGGACAAACCAACCCGCGAGCAGTATGGACCAATAGTTGGAAGAACTGCCGAACCAGTGCGTGAGGGCACCCATGATCGCAAGCCCCCAAGCCAGCACTGCTGCGGCAGTGATCATGATCGAGCGGTCGGATATGCGGTCGAGAATACGGGGCAACCCCAGCGCAGCGAGGATAGAGCCTCCACCAAAGGCTGCCAGCGTGAAGGCAACGTCCCGCTGGCCAAGGCCAAGCTGGTCCCGCACAATGACAACAGTGTTGACGATCACCATCGAACTCGCCGCCGCCGAAGCAAAGGTCAAAGCGAGAAGGCCGCGCAGCCGTGGCGTCTTGAGGTAAATCCGCATGCCCCTGGTGGTCTTGGCATAAATGCCAGTGCGCACCTCCTTACGGTTGAGCGCTCGAGGCAAGGTGGTCGACAGGACCAGAATGGCCGAACCGACGAAACCGACCGCCGTGCCCGAGAATAACCAGTGGAAGTTGATGACAGTCAGCAAGGCAGCCGCGAGCATCGGGCTCGTCAGGCTTTCCATATCATAAGCCAGCCGCGACAGGGCGAGCGCCTTGGTATAGTCGCGCTCTTCCGGCAGGACATCGGGAATGGTCGCCTGAAAAGTGGGCGTGAACGCTGCCGATGCAGACTGAAGCACGAAGATCAGGACGTAGATCTGCCAGATCTCGCTGACGAACGGCAGGCAGATCGCGACGGCGGCGCGCAGCACATCCATCGTGACGAGAAAGGCGCGACGCGGCAGCCTGTCGGCAAAGGCGCCTACGACGGGAGCCACACCAATATAGGCGATCATCTTGATGGCCAGCGCGGTCCCCAGCACTGCGCCTGCCGATCCGCCGGCAATGTCATAGGCGAGCAGCCCCAGCGCGACCGTAGCCAGCCCGGTTCCGACCAAAGCCACCACCTGCGCCAGGAACAGGTGACGGTATGTCCGATTGCTCAACACCGAAAGCATTGCATGACCTCATCACGAATCATCCTCCCCGGGGGGATATGAATGAGGCTTGCAGTATCCCCCCGGGGAGGATACTGCAAGCCTCATTCTTGGAGTCGATTCTGCATGGCCGATCATCAGCACGAGACGCATCCTGCGATCATAAAGCGATTGAACCGTGCTGGCGGCCACCTGCGCAGCATCGTAACAATGATCGAAGAAGGACGTCCCTGCGTCGAGATCGCCCAGCAGTTGCAAGCGGTCGAAAGTGCGATCGTCAACGCCAAGAAGACCCTGATCAACGATCATATCGATCATTGTCTCAGCCATAGCCAAGACAGCGGCGGCGTCTCCAAGGCCGTTGAAGAATTCCGGGCAATCTCACGATATCTGTAACGCCATTTCTGTTATAGGCCTCCGAGCGCAACCCGAACTGAGCATGTGAGCCAAGGCGACATGACACAGCTGATCCGCTGCATAATGCTGACAGTTCTGGCGATCCTCGCTCAAGGAGCGGCTGGAGCCGCCCTGCCGCACGCGCCGCTTCAGGGACATCATTACGAATATACCCATACCGATCCAGTAGGTAAGGCGCACACTGAGCCGGCGGATCTGGTTGATGGGCAGACGGACGAACTTCCTGACGGTTCTCACCGTCACACCGGTCATCACACGCACGGATCAGCAGACGACGTCAGGATAGCTGGTGTAGGCGACCGGCACCGCCGTATTCTCAAGCGTCAGTTCCGTCGGTCTGATGACCAACAGCTGACGATCGTCCCCTCCCCTCCGCTGCTAGAGCCGCCCTCCGCCTGATGCCGCAGCGCCCTTTTCGCAGGGCGCCCGACCTTCCGATTGGTCTGACCTGCCAGTCTGACAGCGGCTGTGATGCTTTACGTCCGCCGCTGCCTTCGGCACGTTCGAAAGGCATCTTCTGTGGTAACACCGCATTCTGGCGGGCGTCCTTTGCGTCCGCACCCACCTGCTATCGTGCTCGGGCTCGATAGCGCGATCAATCTCAGCATCATCCGTGAACTCGGCCAAAAGGACGTGCCGGTCATCGGCGTCGGTACGGCCGCAACCTCAATGGCTGCAGCCTCACGACATTGCTCGCAAGCCATCATCCGTCCGGCCGGGCCAATCATGTCCTGGATGCCCGACATCGTACGTCGCACGGGCGCGATGGCACTATTTGCTGTGTCCGAAACCGATTTGCTGCAACTGGCGTCAGGACCAAAGTACATCGGCAAGTGCCAGGTTCTGACGCCCCGCTTGGAGCAATTGCAGCGGGCGCTCAGCAAGAGCGACACACTGAGCGCAGCCAGAAAGCTCGGGTTCGACGTGCCGCAGACATGGCAACCTCGAGCCGGCGAAGATTTCGCCGCGCGGATCGCTGAGCAGACCTTCCCCGCTATCGCCAAGTGGGACAACCCAAATGACATCCTCCCCCTTCTCGAAGAGGCTGGCCTCAAATGGGAGAAGGCAGAGTTCGTCAGCAATGCCGGCCAACTCGACCGCTTGCTTGATCGCTTCCAAACAATAGGCCGCTGGCCCCTGATCCAGTCCTATTGCGATGGCGTGGGGCTTGGCCAAATGCTCTACATGAGGCGTGATCGCGCGACCCTGCGCTTTCAGCATGTGCGCCTTCATGAATGGCCGCCAGAAGGCGGGGTGTCGACGCTCTGCTACAACGAGCCACTCCATCAGCATCAAGCCCAGATGAAATTGTCGGAGCGCCTGCTTCAGGAATTGGAGTGGGAGGGCCCCGCCATGGTCGAGTATCGCTATGACGCGGCACGGAAGCGCTATTGGCTCATGGAAGTAAACGGCCGCTATTGGGGCAGCCTCCCGCTCACTCGCCATTGTGACACCCTCTTCGCCTGGGAAGCCTATCGACGTTCGGTCCTGGGCCAGGTCGTTGACGCGCCGGTGGGCCGGCAAGACATAATTCAGGCACGCTATATGATTCCGGAAACCAAGCGGCTCATGCGCCTGCTCATCAGGCGCTCTCGCGTTAATGAGCGCGTCGCTGAATATAGCCGCCTGCAGGAGCTGCGATCCTACCTCGCGGACTTCGTGCGCCCGAACATGCGCTACTACGTCTTTGACAAGGACGATACCGGCCCATTCTATCAAGACATCCGCAACATGGTCGGGAAGATTTTCAAGGGGGGCCGTCATGACCCTCGTTGAAAAACAGAAGGTCAACGTGCGTCCTGATCGGCTTGAACAGCAACCGGTCAGCGGCCCGTTCAGAAACAGGCTGAAGGAACTCGACGCCCTGCGCGGGATCGCGGCGATCAGCGTGATGCTGTTCCACTACACCTCGATCTATCCCGACTTCTTTCCCGAGCGCCGCAGCATCGGCGTGAGGTTCGATGCCGGAGGCTATGGCGTCTTCCTGTTCTTCGGCATCTCCGGTTTCGTGATCAGTCGCACGCTGGAAAACACCGTGGGCATCGCCGACTTCACCATCAAGCGTGTTGCCCGGCTCTTCCCAGCCTATTGGGCGGCGGTGCTGATCACGACGCTGGTCGTGCAATGGAGCGGGACCGAACGGCTACAGGCGGAATTCGAAACGGTCATGATCAACCTAACCATGTTGCAAGGCTTCTTCTTCGTCCCGTCTGTAGATGGCGTGTACTGGACGCTGACCGTCGAGCTCGCCTTCTACATATGCGCGGCCCTCGCATGGATGGCGCGCAAGCGGGTGCGCATCGAGTACCTGCTTGCTGGTTGGATGGCAGTTGGCGCGATCGCCTCCGTCTCCGAGATAGCGCCGTATCGGGTACAGATGCTCCTGGTGAACCAATACAGCCCGTTCTTCGCCATTGGTGTGCTCACCTACAGAGCGTGGTCAGCACAACGGCGCTATCTCGACCAACTTCCCTATTTCGCGATGGCGCTGGCGATACTGGGCTTCAATGGCGGCGCCGCCTTCCTGATCGCCGGGGTCGGAATTCAGGTGATGCTCTGGCTGGCCATCAACGGCCGCCTGTCCGCGATCACTCATCCTATTCTGCTGTATCTCGGCGCTCTCAGCTACCCGCTGTATCTCATCCACCATCACGCCGGCTTCGTGCTGCTCCGGGCAATCGACCGCGCACAGATAGGCCCCTTCGCGGGGGTCATCGTCACGTCGGCAACGATGCTTGGTCTGGCAGCCCTCCTGCACCACAGCATCGAGGCACCTGCGGAGCGGGCCATCCGAACATGGTGGCTCAGGCGCCTTAGCCCCCAGCCAGTCTGATCGAGCTTCCTCTTCGGTCGCCATCCGCGCGGCCATCTGCACATCATGAAAGACCCAATATGCTCTTTGGCAACACCGTGGCCCTCGGCCCCATTTTCCCTGTCGATCTCGAGCGCCTGTTCCGCTGGATGGACAATGCCGACCGCTTAACTGGCAGCATCAGGAAGCATTCTGGCTAAATGCCGATCAGGACGCCTCACGCGTCTTCTTCGCTATTCGCGTGCAGGACGCTCCGCACATTGTGGGATTCATCCAAATCCACAAAATCCACGCCATCCATCGATCGGCCCTTATCGGCATCCGCATCGGTGAGGTCGAAGACCGCGGCAAAGGCTTGGCAGCAGACGCGATGGCAGTCGCCATTGAATATTGCTGGCGTGATCTCAACCTGAGCAGGCTCGAACTGAACGTCTTCGCCCATAACGAACCCGCACGGCGGCTGTACCATCGGCTGGGTTTTGTCGAAGAGGGCACCTCACGCAACGCGCTCTTCATGGGCGGGAACTGGATCGATGTGGTGAACATGGCGCTGATGCGACCAGATCGCGTCGCCCCTGAGGGTTAGGCATTCATGCCCGGTTAGGGCGGATTTGTTAGGAACAGCAATCCCGCAAGAAATTGAGACCATGAAACCGACGATCTTACTGACCGCCTTGGCCCTATGCTTGTCCGCATGCGGTCCCGTCCATCCCAGATGGAAGAACGAAAGCTCCCATGACATCCGGGTGACCTATTTCAAAGGCACGGCGCACTACGGGGTACTCATCAAGCAGGGTCGGGAAAATGTGCCGGTCGCACCTTTCGACTTCCAATCGGTTGAACGGATCGAAATCGAAGATAGTGGCCAGATACAGCGGCTAACGAAAGCCGCTGTATCGCAGATGCACACCGAGTGCGGCCATGGCTATTCCTGCCGCATTCGATACGGAGACGATCACCAGTTGAAGGTCGCGCCTGGCTAACAGCTTCCGCTTGCCACCCATCGCACCGACGACATCAGCCGAAAGGCTGGTCAGTCGTCGGTGCGATCATTCGTCAGGCCCTTTGCGCGCAGCTTGGACAGGCGCTGCGGTAAATCCGCAGCAACCTTACGCGCCTCGCCCGGGCGCAGATTGCGCCAACGACGCACTTCCTCACGAGAACGGCCGCAACCGCGGCACCAGCCGGACGAGGCGTCGAAACCACAAAGGTCAATGCAAGGCGAGCGCACAAATCATTCCACTGAATTTGATTGAATACCATACCCCCCTACCCTATAGAGCATCATCCTACCAGCAGCAATTTGCTGCATGACACTGAGGCTACCGAGGGAAAAATGGCCCACATCAATGAAAACCGAGACGCGCTACTCGGGCGAATCAAGCGCATCGCGGGCCAGGTTGGCGCAGTAGAGCGCGCGCTTGGCGGCAATGCGAATTGCACCGAAGTCCTCCATCTGGTCGCAGCCGTTCGCGGCGCCGTGAATGGCCTTCTCGATGAGATCATCGTCGAACATCTGGAGGCCCATGTCGCACGCGACGGTCTGTCGCCCGAAGAACGCCAGCAAGGCGCAGAGGACCTCGTCACGATCATCCGGAGGTACAGCAAGTGAGTACCAAGACCGCCGTGCTGGCCGACACCGGCCACCTGACGCACGAACATATGTTCCTGGCCGCCAGCCATGACGACAATGCCCGCCGGACACTCTGGGTCGTGGTGCTCACCGCCCTCATGATGGTGGCAGAGATTGTCGCTGGTTACACTACTGGATCGATGGCCCTACTGGCTGACGGCTTCCATATGGCCACCCATGCCGGAGCGCTTGGTGTTGCAGCCGCGGCTTATGCCTACGCGAAACGCAATGCTCATAACGGCGACTTCAGCTTCGGCACCGGGAAAGTCGGGGATCTCGCCGGCTTCGCATCGGCCCTCGTCCTGGGCATCATCGCCCTCGCTATCGGCGTTGAGTCCGTCATGCGGCTGTTTGAGCCTATCAACGTCGCCTTCGCGGAAGCCACATGGATCGCAATCCTCGGACTGCTCGTGAACATAGCGTCGGCCTTCCTTCTATCTGGTGGTCATGGGCACGACCATGGTCATCACCATGATCACGGGCATCACCATGGTCACAGCCATGGTGGCGACAACAATCTGCGTTCTGCCTACATGCATGTTCTGGCCGATGCCCTGACATCGGTGTTGGCGATCGCCGCACTTCTGGCCGGTCGCTATCTGGGCTGGGTATGGATGGATCCCATCATGGGCATTGTCGGTGCCGTTGTGATTGCACGCTGGTCATGGTCACTGATGCGCGACACGGCCGCCATTCTCCTGGATCGCACCGATCGCCACGTGGCCGATGAAGTCCGCGAGTTGGTCGAGACGACTGGCGATGCCCGGATCACGGATCTGCACGTCTGGAAGGTCGGCCCCGAAGCCCACTCAGCGATCGTCGGCGTCTCTGCCCAACCGGGCGTAGATGCGACGGAAATCCGGCGACGCCTTGTGCCCGTTCATGAGCTTCAACACCTCACCGTCGAAGTCGCAACCGTGGCATAACCGACAGGAATGCAGTGATTTATCCCACATTTTCTTGAATCGCGAAAATGTGGGATAAATTTTGGAACGCGTGATCCAAGCGATGAGATTTATCGCACGAAAGCCGCCTGCATCTCGCTACCTTCTCATCGAACACAGAGAAAAGCCCGGTTCGCGGGACACATTGATCTCGTCATTCTAAGTTAACCTGAGAAGAGGCGATCGCCCTTGCGACTGAGAATGCGCCGGCCCTTACGGCCTTAACAGCCCACCTGGGCGCCGCTGTAGCCGAACGCATACGGCTTGCCGATCCTAATGACCAGCTGGCCTTGAAACAGCAACGACGATGCAGCACCAGTTCGTTGCATAAACTGTTGCTTTTTTATTCAAAACTGCAATAAGTGCGCCATGCCTCGCCCAGCCCGCAAATCAGACGCCGACCTTGCCGCCCAGGTCGATGCACACCTCAAAAATCAGGGCATTTCGGCGACAAAACTGGCAAAAAGCTTGAATATTAGCGTTAGCACTTTGACCCGCTCGATGAAGCTCAAAGAATTTTCAAAAGGCCTAAGTGAAAAACTCTCTAAGGAGCTCGATGGAAATTATGAGAACCCTGTCGAATCGTTGCATAAAGCATTGCATATTCTGGCAGAGGTGGATAGAATTCGAAGCGAAGTAGAAATGACTGTCCGTAGAGCATTGAACCGCCTAGAGGCCGCGCGGTAGGAGTCTGAAGATGGCGAGCAGCAAGCAACTCATCGGAATGATCCGCAGTCACGCCGCAGGGGACGATTCTCGTTTCTTGGCCATCGCGGAACACATCGCACTTGACGCTGAGAAAGCTGGCCGAACACGAATGGCCGGCGAACTTCTCGGTCTGATCAAGAACTTGCGCGCCGAAACCGAGACGCGTCGACCAGCGACCCGACCCACACCCATTTCGGCACCGCGCGGTGAACTCGCCGGACTGATGCGGGCCGCCTATCCCGAGGCACGCCTTTCGGATCTAATCTTGCCCGAGTCGCTTGATGCACGCATCCGCAGTATCGTTCGGGAACACAACGCCCGTGAGACCTTGGCAGAGCACGGCCTCACTCCGCGCCGAAAAATCCTACTTTCCGGCCCCCCGGGGACGGGCAAGACCACGACTGCTGCTGTACTGGCTGGCGAACTCGGGCTTCCGTTGTTCACCATTATGCTAGACGGCGTGATCACCAAGTACATGGGTGAAACCGCAGCCAAGCTGCGCCTTATCTTCGACGCCGTCCAATCGGTGCGGGGCGTATACCTTTTCGATGAGGTCGACGCTTTGGCGACCAGCCGAGGCGCTGACAACGACATCGGCGAAGCTCGGCGGATGCTGAACTCCTTGCTGCAGTTTCTCGACGAGGACTCCTCCGGAAGCATTCTGATTGCAGCGACCAACCATCCCGGCCTGCTCGATTCAGCAATATTCCGCCGTTTTGATGCCGCCCTAGTCTACCAGCATCCGACCTCCGATGAGATCGAACGCGTCCTATGTTCTAATCTCCTGCAGTTCGACTTAGGCAACATCAACTGGCATGAGTTAACGTCCGTTGCGCTGGGCCTCAGCCAAGCGGACCTTGCAGCTGCCGCGAAAGATGCAGCCCGCCATGCTGTACTCGACAATGACGGTGTCATCGAAACGGCAAATCTCTCGAGGTCGATAAGCGATCGAGCACAACTTCATTCGAACTCAAGCACTTGAAGCATTGAGCGCGTTGACCTTCGATCCAATGTGAGTAATCACATCGGAAAGGGGGCCAAATGGCACGTTACGATCATATTCGTCTTCGCAACCTGGGCGTTGCATCTGCAGAGTTCGCATCTCCCGACGTCGGACGTAAATCACGCCCGACGTTTGTCGAGCGCCGGCGTGAGCACGGTCAACGGTTGGCACGGGATCTCGACCAGCTCCGCGCCATGTTCGCCAGTTCAATGGAGCGCCAAGCACTTTATGGCATTCCGGAGAAAAAGCGCGGCAGTGCGATATCGATAACGTCCAGACCAGGGCAGCCCCTTGATGTCGGCACCCTTAAACTCGAAACCCGTGATTACTCTGTCCTCGGCGTCAAACTAATCAAAACAAGGCGTAATCACGATAGCAACGAGAATGAAACTACGCGCCAGCAGGCCCGTGTTTTCTACACCCAAAAAGGGTTCGAGCAGTTGCTGAACCGTCTGGACGAATACATCGACTGGAAGCCGGGCAGGCCTCGTCGACCTTTAAACTTCTGGCTGTTCGAAGGTGCTGAGTCATTCGACGAGATGGGTATCGAAGGATATTGGAACGACGATCGCGGCAGAATGCCCAGGACCGCGAAGCGCGCGGAATGGGAAGTCTGGACCCGAGCTTCGTTAAGCGAAGAGCTCGACGACGCCATGCGTGAGCTTGAAATCAGCAGTCGTGGGAATGTGACAGAATTCCAAGATATCGCCGTTCACAACATGCTTGCCACACGTGCCCAAATCCAAGAGCTCATCATTGGCACTGGCGCAATCGTAGAATTACGGGGCGCTTCGAATTTCGTGGCACGGGATCACGACATACCCCCGAGTCTGCGCCAAGAACGAGTCCACGAACTGGCAGCACGAGTGCAATCTGCGCAGGTGACAGATCCAATCGTCACTCTGCTAGACACGGGCGTTGCCCGGACGCATCCTCTCCTCAAGCAGTCACTACCTGCCAACCGATGCTATACAGTCAATCCGCGCTGGGACCCATTCGATTCCAATGGTCACGGAACCTGCATGGCCGGTGTGGCCTTGTTTGGAGACCTTTCATCAGCACTCAACTCCACAGGGCCGATAACTCTCACTGCAAACCTCGAAAGCGTGACCGTCTCCGAACCTGGAAGCAACGCACGGCTACCAGCGAGGGATGCATTGGCGCGGGCGGTAAATCTGGTGGAACGAAATCCCGGTAATCGTGTCTATTGTCTGGCTGCCACTTCCGTAGGTGAAGCAGAATCCGGGATTCCTACCAGCACGTCGGCAACACTCGACAAATTAGCATTCGGCGATGGGGAAGACACTCGTCTCTTTTGTACAGCGGTCGGAAACGTCGATACCGCTGCAACCAACCCCTACCAGATCAGCCAATATGATCGCCTGAACGAATTTCATGGAATTCAATCGCCAGCTCAATCGTTCAATGCGCTGTCTGTCGGGGCTGCTACCCAATTGTGCTCTATCGCCAATCTCGTAGCGCCGGTCGGTGATTTGTCGCCTACGTCACGCACGGCCTTGAGTTGGGACGACGAGCGCGCGCACAAGCCTGACATCGTCATGGAAGGCGGGAATCATATAATCCGCAGCTGCGGTAAGACATCACAGCCGCACCCGAACGATATGGTCATGACTACTGGCCGCGACTTCCAGAAGATGCCAATCACCATAACAGGCGAAACCAGTGCGGCCACGGCAGCCGCTGCCCGGCTCGCAGCGAAGGTGATGCATCGCTATCCGGGAATCCGCCCAGAAACAGTACGTGGCCTCATCGTGAATTCGGCGCGCTGGACCGAAGCCATGGAAGCGCGGATGAAATTGCTCGTTCGCCGTGGGATGTCGGAATCGCGTGCCGCCTATCATATCCTTTCCTGCTATGGCTGGGGCATCCCAGACGAAGACCGCCTGTTTAACAGCGCCGACAACGCCCTCACGCTACTGGTTGAAGACACCATGCAACCTTACGAGCGGACAAAGACCAGCTCGAAGCTCCACGAAATGAAGTTCTTCAAACTTCCATGGCCCGACGATGCCCTCAGGAAGCTGGGCGGTACGCAGATACAAGTCCGGTGCACTCTCAGTTACTTTGCGGAGCCAAATCCTGGTAACACTTCCCGCGGCGAGCACCGTTTGTACGCAGGCCACCGCCTGAAGTTCGGCTTCAAGCGTTACCGCGAGCACGACGATGACCTGCAGCTCCGTTTTAATTCAGCAGCCGGATCAAGCCGGAACAGCTTTGATGAAGACACCTCGATAGCTACCGACGATGACAGATGGCTCCTAGGCCGCTTCAAAAACCGTGGAACGCTGCATCAGGACATATGGACTGGGCCCGCTTACGAACTTGTCGATCGGGATGCGATTTGCGTCGCGCCTAACAACGGCTGGTGGTCTGGCGAGGCGGAAGCGGACGAGCGCATCGTCAATTTCAGCCTGATCGTTACCGTCAGCAGCCCAGAAGTAAAGGCTCGCCTATTCACTGAAACCTTAGCGAAGGTTCCAGCTAATAAGCTCGTCGCTACGAGCCTCAATCGAACCTGAACGGACGATTTTTATTCGACGCGTGCCATGACATCGCCATAGACGAGAAACGCAAAGGCAGCCGATGACACAGACGCCCCCGCAAGGCGCGCTGAAGAAAATGCCTCGCCAATTGTTTCGCCGCGACTGTAGAAGCCCTCGAGGCCGGCGATAACCAGATCGCAGGCCGCCTTATCCTGGACCCGCCACAGGGGAGCCACAACAGCTCCAAAACCTCGATCTGCGAACATCGGCGCCCAACCATCCGCCCAAGACAGCGCCTCTTTGACCGTCGCCGCCTCACAGGCATTCAGGATTACCATTGTCCGGTCGCGATCACCCAGCTTGGTATCGCGGTGGTTGACGTCTCGAATTTGCACCGGGACGTCCTCCATCTCAAGGCTCGCATTGTTGCTTTCGCTGGCAGCCGCACCGTGACCTGCAAAATGGATAAGCGATGTCTTCGGCATATTGTCGCCGCTCAGGAGCTTCACAAACTCAGCCTTCTCGGCCGTAGCCTTCCTTGCTCCTAGATTCGCAACCAACCACTTTTGCTCCTCGCGCGCGGCTGGCAGCGTGCCGTTTGCGTCATATTCCGGCACGAAGCTGTACTTCTCTCCACTCGGAATGCGGTGCGGCACGTCTCCTCGCCTGAGTGACCAACGTCCGACCGGATGGCTCAGGAAGAGATGATTACCCGTTGCAGGGCGCATCAGCTCCCATGGGATATGGAATTGATCCAGAACGAATTGGATCGGAAATCCTTCGCCCAATTTACTCCGCAGATGCTCATACGCATCACGGAATTCACGAGGCGTAGCCTCCCATATCTCATCGCCAATGCTTCCCATTCGGCTCTTGAGATCAGTGGGCAAGGTTTGCGGACAGTCGCGGATCAGTTCAGCTGCATATTGTGCTGGCGATGTCCCCAATTCATGGCTGGCGAAGGTGGTCCCGGCCGGCCCGGAGACACCTGGTGCGAAATGCCACAGCCATGTGAGATTGCGATCTTGGCCGATAATCCTAACGGTCAAAGTTGGTGCTTCAGCTATTTCTGCCGGAAGCACCGTGATTGGCGAAAGCATTCGACCAGACTGCGCTGGCCCGGTGAGTTTTCCGACGCTGAAAGAGTGCGAACCGCAGAATCGACCTTGATGAGAGAAGCCAACTTCCACGACCACCTCGGTCTCGATCGGAAGGTCAGACCGAAGCCGAATAGTGATTAATGCAGCCTTGGAGGTGCCATCTTCAAAAATGGTGATCCTGCCTTCACCGCCCACGGCCTCGAAGGCAGAGGATGAAACCTGTGCCATCACCTCGATCTTGTTCCAACCTTGCTCAAATATACCCAGGTTGAGCGGGGAAGTTGCAACATCAGGGCAGTGAACCTTCAGGTCGATCGTAATCGTCACCTCGTGCCCTGCTATCAGCTTATCCGAGGTAGAAACTTCCGGGTATCGAATTACCGGGCTCGCATTAGGCGGCACGTTCCCGGAGGAGCCTTTTTTCCCATCATCACCCGAATTATCCCAGGGGTCGACGAGATACCAATCGTTGGTTGCAGGCTCCAGGGTTCCTGCAACTTCAATCTCAGCCTTGATCTCATGCTTTGTAAGAAAGGCCGCCACCATGCGGATCGCTACCGTTCGCGCATGCTCAGAATGAACCTGGCCTTCGATGCGAGCGAACTTGCCGCTCAAGGTGATCTTCAAAGAGTCGACCTGGCCGGGGATCTCGCGTGCAAGACGCGCAAGCACTTTTGCGGTCAATTCCTCGACCGTCTCCCAACTGAAAACGCCGTAGTCGATATGGTCATCGGTCATGTATGCCCCCACCGCGCGCGCCTAGGCGGCCAAGACGACATCTTCAATCCCGGGGACAATATTCCCGGAAACTCGCAGTCGCCATGCGCCTTCTGGTAGTGTCAATTCACCGACATAGCTCTCGCCATCTTTGTGAAGTACGGTCGATGGCCCCGGCGATCCATCTTCGGTCTCGGCCTGAGCGACCAATTGCTGCTCGTTCACGCCACCTTGCACAGTGGCGATCAATGGAAATGCGATCCCAGCTTCGTATGCGTCGTCCAACCAGAGACTCACGCCACGCCGTGGGGGTGCTGATCGGAACTTGTCCATATCCAGCCCCATGAATTTTACCGCCGCTAGCATATGCTCACGAACGCTCTCTTCCTTGCAGAGGCTGGAATGGGCACCCCAAACATGGGTCGCCACGCCAGCGTCCAGATCGACGGGGAGCGCCGATGGTGCTGGCACCGTTCCATCACCACCGATATCGCGCAGTTCGATGCCTTCCATATCGGTCAGCAGTTCGACGCCGTTGCTGGTGAGACTTGCCGACTGGAATGTCGGCTGACGAACTCCGATCACAGGGGAAAGATAATCCGCCCTATAGCCGTCAAGCTGCCGGTTCTGTGCGATCGCGTCCTGGATCTCGCTATGGAAGGACGCAGCCTTCTCCACCATAGCCCGATTTAGATTCGGTACTTCAGTCTCGCTAACGCGATGATGCTGCCCTCCCTGCATGATACACGGATATGTCGGCAGCAACTGGTGAACCGACGCAAAAGATCGAAGCGGAAGGGTGGCATCGGCATGGAGCGGTCCAATCCCTTTCGATAAACCATTAGCTAGGAAACCCAGCGCGTTCAGAGATCCTCTATGAGGCGTTCCTAGGGTGAACAGCCGGCGGACGTTCTGCCAGCCGCCAAGACATTCGATGTAGTACCGCGATACCAGCCCACCCATCGAGTGGCCGATAAGAATGACCTTCGCAGCGTCATTCCCCGAGGCTTTGCGCCAATTGGCCAGCTTCTCATCGACGAAGGTAGCCAGCCGCTTGGCGCTGACACGGTTGTCGCGACGCCAGTCGTAAGCGAACGGGAAGAAATTCTCTCCCTGCCTCAGCCCTACTGACTGCCGCAGCATCTGCCCGAAACCACCGTACAGATCGGACTTCATGAGCCCTGGGATCATGGAAATGCCACCAATCACCTCTCCCGGTCGAATCCCATCTCCAAGATCAATGTCGTGTGATTCGCTTGAGATGATTAGATCTTCAAGCTGATGCTCTCGCAGCGTCTTTAGAATGAAACCCGACGTTAAATTCCAAAGGACTTTGCCTCCCCGGACCAATGTGGATCCGGCTATCCCAGGCAGAAATATGACAACGTCAGGAAATGTGCTGCTCATACGTCCCAAAATAAAGTTTCATATGCGGATTTTCCATCTCAAGACTTTCTTGTGCATACCCTGCTCGTTGTCCAGCACCGAAATGGTCAGCAGTTTGTTGTGTTGGCCCCAGCATCCTTGCGCTTGGCTGCACCTCGCATGTGCCGCTCATCTCAGTAGCTTGATGCTCGAAGGGATCTTCGCTTCGATCGGGCTATCGCCTCGCGCTAATCAGACGCCCGCCTTCCTCTGAACCTTTGCTTGCCCGACTCTGCCCCACATCTTCGAGATGCGAAGATGTAGGGCAGCATCACGAATTCATCAGAGCCAGCGAACCCGGCCGGTCGACAGTTCGTACACGGCGCCCACGACCTTCAACTCTCCACGCTCCTGCGGCTCGATCAGCATAGGCTCCGAGAATTTCTGCAGGCGTTCGACCATCCGCCGGACATTTTCCTCGACAGCGGTATCGACCAACTTGTCTTCACCGACATTGCGCTGAGCAGCCAGAACGGCCGGTACGATCGGCTCGATCATACGGGCGATGCTACCCGGAAAGCGTGTGTCCTTCGTCACGACGTCGGCTGCAGCCGCAACAGCGCCGCACTTCTCATGCCCCAACACGACGATGAGCGGCACCTTCAGCACGGCCACCGAATATTCGATGGAGCCCATGCCGGCGGTGTCCACGTTGTTACCGGCAGTCCGGACAATGAACAGTTCGCCGAGGCCGGCACCGAACAGCTGTTCTGGACCAACGCGAGAGTCCGAACAGCCCACCAGCGTCGCGAACGGCTGCTGACCTTCTGCGAGCGCCAGTCGCCGCTCGCGTGACAAGTCGGCCGGCACCGGCGCATCAGCCACGAATGCCTCATTGCCGTCGACCAAGCGCTGCAGGGCCTCGTCCGGTGTCGGTTGCGTGCTAATTACGCTTGCAGTTGCCACTTCTTACTCCTTCACATGAATGGGCGCGCGAGGCAGATAAGAACCGTCTGTCGCCGGCGCCCAACTCGATCGTAACGATTGATTTCCGTCCCTTTACGGCCTGTTGGAGGGTGTAACGGCTGCGTCTGTCCTTTGATCCCCTACCCTACCACTGCGTTCCCGCCACAGGAGGAAGCGGCCCCGGGCTCTTCCTCCCCAGAGACTCCAAAAGGTCGATTTCGATCGTCCTACACATCGTTGATAGCGGCACGTCATGGACGGTGTTGGCAAACGGGTCCGTCAGATCCTGCCCGATCCGCAACGCAGCCAGGAAGATCATCCCGATCAAGGTCGATCCTATCGGTGTGTAGAGATCCAGCGTCTCTACCAACGAGATCGGTAACAGCACGCAGAACAGCCGCGTGAAGAAGTTCGGCATGAACTCGAAGCCGCTGGGCAGCGGCGTGTTCTTGATCCGCTCCATGCCACCCTGGGCATTGGCGATGTCGATCATCACTCGTTCGAACAGGGACTGCTGGATGGTGTCGATCTTCCCATCAGCCCGCGCTCCAGACACGATGCGAGACATGTCCTCGAGCAACGCATTGGGGCGGTTCGTACGCTCGGCAGCCACTTCGGCGGCCTCCTTGCCCGCCAGCCGCTCAATATCCTCTGTCGGATCCTGCCCCCGCAGCCGGCACCGCATCGCGTGCGCGAAAGAGATCTGCCGCAGCACAATAGCTTCCGCTTCCGGGCCAGCCGGCAATACATTGCGACACAACCGGGCGATGCTGCGCGATGCGTTGATCAAAGCGCCCCATAAGGTGCGCGCCTCCCACCAGCGGGCGTAAGCGGCGTTCGTCCGGAACCCGAGAAACAAGGCGATGGCCGTGCCGAACAGCGCGACCGGCAGCGCGGGCTCCTTGATCGGCATGAACCGATGGAAAATGGTGACCGCCACATCCCAAGCGAACAGGATGGTCAGCGGCTTCCAGATTTCGAGTATGATCTGCTGCAGGCGGGGACGCGCTCCGACGATCATCGCGGTGCTCCATTGTCTATGATGTGAGAAGTGTAGCGCCCAATTCTTAAAATCAGGGGGCCACCAAGGATTCAGGCTGACGAGCGCCTGTTCGGTTCAGGATGTCGAAATTGCCCTCGGCAAAAAAGCCGATATGCACCGGCTCGGGCGATAGGTTGTTCCAAGACCATTCGTACAAGCTGCCATGCTGGGGGCGTAATTCCCCGCGCTGAGCGCCCGATGCAATTGTGTCGGCAAGAATTGAACCTTGGTGCCCATCTTCCAGGCGAAGGCGGTAGCGGACCTTTGCGCCGCGACTTTCGCTTACGAACCGTACGGTTCCCTCCCCGGCCACATAGGCTGCTACCCGCTGCGTTTCCCCCGGCTGGATCGTGAAGTGCATACGCTTCGTGGCGGGTGGATCATTAAGTGGTGCGTGCAGTCCGCCGGACATCGCCCACACTCCCACCACAGCGAGAGCGACGCATATCAATATGCCTGTCCCGACAAAGATGGCGTCGAATTTTCCGATCCTCACGTCGCGTCTCGATGGCGACCCGCATCCTGTTCAAGCACGGACCGGATCCCGATATGCCAGAAGCCGCAGCGCGTTGATGACCACCAGCAAGGTGGATCCCTCGTGAAGGGCGACAGCCGGTCCGATGCCAAGACCCAGGATGGTCGCCGGTACGAGGAAGGCGACGACACCCAGGCTGACGAACACATTCTGCCTGATAACCCAGCGCGTGCTCCGGCTGAGGCCCACCGCAAACGGCAGGTGCGACAGATTGTCGGCCATGAGCGCCACATCGGCTGTCTCCAAAGCAACATCTGAGCCGGCCGCGCCCATGGCGATACCCACGGTTGCGGTCGCCATCGCTGGCGCGTCGTTCACGCCGTCACCGACCATGGCGACCTTGGTTTCGGCACGCAGCTTCTTGATGGCCTCGACCTTGTCTTCAGGCATGAGATCGCCCCAGGCTTCATCGATCCCGACCTGCTTGCCTATGGCATCAGCCACACGCTGGTGATCGCCCGAGATCATGATCATCCGCTTGATGCCGATCTCGCGCAGGCGTTCCAGCGCCGCGCGGGCTGCTTCGCGCGGCGTATCCAGAAGACCGATAGCCCCCATATCCCGCGAGCCGCTGCGCACGACCATGCTGGTCTGTCCTGCCTCCCGCAGCGTCTTGATCGCAGCATCCATCTCGGTGGACAGCGGGGCGATGCCGTCGCTGCGGAACATCTCGGCCTTGCCAATGAGAACTTCGTCCTCACCGACAAGAGCCGAGATGCCGCGACCCGTGAGGCTTTTCAGATTTTCAGCCTCCGGAACTGGATGATCGCCAATATGCTCGCGCCCATCTCGCGCAATTGCCTGGGCCAAGGGATGGTCGCTGAGGCTTTCTACAGCCACCGCCAGCGCCATCAGTTCTTCCCTGGTGACGCCAGGCGCCGGGATGATCTGCTGGATGCGCGGCTCGCCCATCGTCAGCGTGCCGGTCTTGTCGAATGCGATAGCGTCGAGCGAACCCAGCAGTTCGAGTGGGGCACCGCCCTTCACCAGGACGCCGCCACGCGCCGCACGGGCAACACCCGACAGCACGGCGCTCGGCGTCGCAATGGCCAACGCGCAAGGGCTGGCGGCCACAAGGACGGCCATCGCCCTATAGAAACTGTCGCGGAAAGGCTCGTCGACGACCACCCATGCGAATAGCAGCAGGAAGGCGAGTGCAAGGACTGCGGGCACGAAGAAGCGCTCAAAGCGATCCGTGAACCGCTGCGTGGGCGACTTCTGCGTCTCCGCCTCGCTGACCATCTTCACAACCTTGGCCAGCGTGCTTTCGCTCGACAGCCGCGTGACCTCGATCTCGATCAGGCCGCTGCCGTTGATCGTCCCGGCGAAGACCCGGCTTGCTGCAACGACGCGATCAGGATTGGCCCGAGCAGCGTCCGCGCTTTCGACCGGCTCCTTATCGACCGGGATGCTTTCGCCAGTGACAGGCGCCTGATTGACCGCAG
>CEOS01048851.1_pt1 | contig 25402 bp, 14 predicted proteins | sample 530601 | NCBI WGS metagenome assembly CEOS01 (sample SAMEA2620666, study PRJEB7988) | marine metagenome | biome: marine biome (ENVO:00000447); feature: mesopelagic zone (ENVO:00000213); material: "saline water (ENVO:00002010), including plankton (ENVO:xxxxxxxx)" | depth 1000 m
AGCTCGCGTCCGATCGCCGCCGGAAGCCGCTGCCACAGCCCGCGGCGCGTTCGGGAAGCGGGCGCAGGGCGCATCCCGACGGAGGAGGCCGCATGTTCGCCCGGGTCGGCGACGGCATCCTGCAGGAACCGCATGCCCGCGATCCCGTCGACCATGGCGTGGTGCAGGCGAGCGGCGAGCGCTTCGCGACCGTCGTCGAGCGGCCCGATCACGTCGATCGACCACAGCGGGTGGCGGTGGTCGAGGGGCTCGGCCATCAGATCCCCGACCGTGCACCGCAGGTCTTCGACCGATGCGACGGGCTCAGGGTACCGACGGATGTGACGAGCGATGTCGAAGTCTTCCGCCGGCACCCAGCGCGGCCGGTCTCCTCCGGTGTCCACCCGCTCGCGCGCCCGCGGATGGGCATCCAGGCGCTCCGTGACGCGATGTCGGAGTCCGTCGAGGTCGAGGGTCGCGCCCGGCTCGAGAATCAGAAGCTTCAGCGTGTGGCCGGCCACGGCCGCCGACTCGAGAGCGAGGATGCGCGCATCATCCTCGGACAGGAATTCCGGCTCCGCCGTCACCTTCGCTCCCGTCGCTCGCGGGCCTTCGTCAACCGCATCTCATCGGGCTGCCGGATGACGCGCTCGCGACGATCTCATCCTCCGAGACGTGTGCTGCCTCAGCGATAGAAATGAGGTGCTCGCACACGTCGCCGCTCGCGGAGTCGATCAGGGCACGAATCGTGCGCGCGTCGGCGTCGTGGCCGTGAGCGTCGTCCAACGTCTCGGAATAGTCGATGAGTCCGTCGAGCCGGGACAGCACCGCGGCTCTGGCGGCGAGGTCGCCCGGCGGGGTTCCCCACAGATTCTCGATGAGGATGCCCGGCCGAGGCTCGCCCTCGGCGCCGTCGCCCGGCGACGTCACGCGGACACCGAGCGTGTACAGCGTGACGCCGGCAGGGACGTCGAATTCGGTGGCACGCTGCACGGCCTGTTCGAGCACCTGCTCGTCGCGCGTCGCATCGAGCTCGACCTCGAGATCGCCCGAACCGAAGAACGGCAGGTTGTTGCTCACGAATCCGCCGGTGCCGGTGACGCCGTCTGTGTCGGCCATGAACTGGGCGAAGTCATCCTCTGTCGCGGATCCGGCGTTCGCCCTCGAGCAGCCGCTCAGCGCCGCCACGCACGCCGTCACGAGCACGATCCCGACAAGACCCCTCATCAGCCGCATGTGGCCATCTTCGCAGAGCGCGCCGAATCACCTCGGAATCCGCTCGCGGGAATGCAGAAGGCCCGGCTCACCGGCCAAATCGGAGAGTGGCTACACCCTACTCAGCGCCCTGACGCCACGCTCGGACGATCTCCGCTCCGACCTCGACGTCGTGCTCGTGCGAGTTGGCGGCGTAGAGCACGGGCTCGTTGCCGCCCACGAGCGAGAGTTGAAGAGTGTGCTCGACCTCGCTCTTCATGAGCGTGCTCAGAACGAGGTTCGGCCACCACTTCAGCGTCACCGCGTTGACCGACACGATTGCGTCACGCGGGTATCGGCGAGTGACGAAGTAGCCCCTCGCGACCAGGTGCGTAGGGGTGATCTCCACCCCGTGCATCACCCCCCTCAGAATCATCCAGACGAGCGCTACTGAGCTCACCGTGAGGACGATCGCGAAAGGTAGCCCAATCAACAGGCTCGCCGGAATCTCGGGGTCCCAACCCAAAGCGACCGGGATCGGAAACGGAGTCATCGCTGCGAGTAGCCCGCAGACGGGAGCTGCGATGACCATCCAGACCCGAAAGCGGCGCCCGAGCGGCCAAACCAGTGCGGCGGATTCGTTCACACCGTCGCGCCGAGCAAGCACAGATCGCGACGGCGTGAGCAGTGCAGCAATCACGCACCCCCAGACCGCGAGCACGACGGCTGCGATCGGAATGTCGATGCCGAACGGGTAATCGGTGTCCTCGACGCCCCAGACGAGAATCGATCGAATGATGAGAAGCCCGCCCGCTGCCATGCCGACGAGCATGATGATCGGCGAGAGGTGGAATAACCTCCAGTACAGCGTCGGCGGCATCGGGCTGTCGCTTCGACGCGATCGCACCCGTTTCGTCACCCGTCGAGCATATTTGCTTCCGCGCAGCGCGTCGGACAACTCGATGCCGTGATCGCGGCGAATCCCGCCCTCGGTGTGCGGCTGCCCGTCATCGACGCGCACGAGTTCGAGCCGTGGACGCCCGAGCAGGTGGGGGCGTTCCTCGACCGGGCCGCGCAGCACCGTCTCGGCGCCCTGTTCGAGATCGCCGTGCTCACCGGGCCGCGGCGGGCCGAACTGCTCGCGCTGTAATGGGGCGACGTCGACCTCACGCGACGCGAGCTGACCGTGCGCACGACGCGCGTGCAGATGCGCAGCGAAGTCCGTCGAGAACTCACCGAAGACGACCGCAGGGCGCCGGGTCGTGCACCTCGACGACGCCGCGGTCGGTGCGTTCGTCGCCTGGCAGGTCGCACAGGAAGCCGACCGGGTGAACTGCGGCACGCAGAGGAAGGGCGGCGGGCACCTGTTCACGTACGAGAACGGGAAGCCGCTGCGCCCCCAGTTCGTGACGCGCCTGTTCGAGACGATGCGCAGCGACGTCGGGCTGCCCGAGATGACGCTGCACGGGCTCCGGCACATGCACGCGTCGCTGCTGCTCGCGAGCGGCACCGACATCGCGCTCGTGTCGAAGCGTCTCGGTCACTCGTCGATCTCGATCACGATCACGATCGACATCTACACGCACCTGATCGGCGACGCCGGTCGACGTGCAGAGGAGAGCGCTGCGGCGCTCATTCCGCGAGCAAGTGCACAACAGGTGCACAACGAGCCTTCCGGAGCGGGCATGACAAAAGCCCCGGAACCTCGCATTTCTGCGTGATTCCGGGGCTCTCTCCGGTCGGGATGACAGGATTTGAACCTGCGACCCCTTGACCCCCAGGTGCCGTGGATAGGCACTTTACCGCCATTAACCAGGGTTTTTCGTATCACGGGATGTCAGAAGACGTCAGGAATTGCACCGTTTGCAGGTTGCTGGTCACCCGATTGGTCCACTTCAACGAAGGGCGAAGCCGGAGGCGCTCACCCCCTGGCAGCAGCGCCATTGTCCAGTCCATCGAGTCGAAAATGCCCCGGGACTTCAGGCTCCTGCGACAGGTGCACATGCTCGCAGCTGCGAACTCTGCGGAACTCCCGCCGCGTAGAGGAGCCCGCCAGCGATGCGGTGAGTAGCTCTCGTAGCGCAGGGCGATGAACTGCCACCTATGTGCCTGGCGTCACGCAGAAGCGACTAAGTACACCCGCCCCTCCGGCGGCAGCTGATTCTGCCCTACGTTCAAGACGTCGGAGAGCACTTCACCCCACTCGTCCCTCGACCCTGCCGGGATGGACTCGATATCCCACTTGTCCAATGCCCGAATGCGAACCTCGATAGTGGAGTCCGAAGTCCCGGCACGATCACGCAGGGCCTTCTCCGTCACGGCATCGGCGTCCAGGTGCTTCACCCACAGCACGTATCCTGCTGAGCTCGTCATGCACACAAGGATACGAGATCGTTGTCGTCAGTCCGAAGGATCGTCCGGTTCAGCGCGTTGAGTGGGGCGCTTCCAGTGTTCCGGGTCGGTCCTGTCTCCGAGGGCAGATCCCGGGCCTAGTGATGGATGACTCCTGCTCTGCATCTTCAGGGTCGGCGCCAGTCGCACGACCAGGAAGAACGCACGAGGATCGATGTCGGGAATACAACCTTCGTCTCGGTTCTATGACTCGATGGCACCTCTCTCAAGGCAGGATCTTCAGTCCACGCTTCGACTGCCACAATCCAAGCCCGAATACCGTTCCCGCTAGACCTACCGCGAGCGCAGCCCCCCACCCGTCTGTTGGCACGGCATCTGTCGCCGCGAATGCTACGGCGCCAGCGGCGACGGCACCCGCTGCGGGCAAGGCGTATTTCTGTGCGTTCGATGGACTGAGCACGACATTGATACGAATGGAGGCGGCGGCCGAGGATGCACGCGGTGCGAGTTCGAGGTAGCTTCGCGTTATATCTGGACGATTAGGCACGTCGACCACAACCGAGAATGCATCGTATGCCGACGTAAGCGTCAGCGTCTCAATATCGCGCGCGTTCAAGCCATCCCCTACGGCGAAGCGCAGCTCGGATGGGATCATCGCGAGGTTCTCCTGGCGATGGAAGACCTCGACGACATATGTGGATCCAGTGGTCAACCAGAACTCGCCGTCCTTCGCCTCAAGGAACTTATCCGAGTCGATGGGGCGGATGCCAACCACACGATAGTAGAAGCGCTCAGGGTTGGTGAGGGTTGCCGACAAGTAGTCGACGATCGCTCGGAACGCCGCATCGTTGCCTCGAGCGAGCGGAAGCTTTGCAGTTTCGAGGTCTCCCTGAACGGTTTCGAACGCCGGCACCAGCCCGGCGGATCGAGGAGGGTCGTTGTCCGGCGAGGGATACCGGTCATCCCGCTCAAGGAACTCAGAGTACGTACGGATCCGACGACCTAGCTCCAGTCGCTGAGCCTTGTTCGGCTCGGTCCCGGTCGGCAGTCCGGCGAAAGTGAGGTAGTCACCGAGTTCGAGATCGATTGTGAGAATCTCTCCACGCTGAGTGGCGTCGACCACGGTTGCCTGCCGGAGCGGAAGAAGGGCTGAGTCGTGAAATCGTTGGGGATGCTGGATCGAGAGATGGATCAGCGCCCGTGTGCCCTTCGACCGACCCCACTCTCGCTGCAGTTCGTCGCTTGTGTGTCGGCGGTCGTATCGAAAGCGGATCCGCCCGCCGATGGGCAGCGCGACAGCGGCCAATGCATCAGCGACGTAGCGCTCGCGAATGTTCGAGGTGTACAGAAAGATTGTGCGATCAGGAACGCTCATACTCGAGTATGTGACGGACGACGGCGTCAGCAAGGGTACGGTAGCGTGCCGACGTCGATTCGCTGGATAGGACGTAGTCACGGTCGCGGACGCCTGTGGGCACGACCGTCGGATTACTGAACTGCTCGAGGGTGAGGTCGATGATGTCCCCTGAGCCGGTCTGCAGCCAGTAGTGGCTGGTTTCTCCGACGATCCCGCGATGGAGTTCGCCGCCAAGGTAGTCCTGCAGAACGAGGGCTGTCACGGCGCACTGGCCGAGGGACGGAGTCGATGCCGTCCAACGCTCCGGGGACACGGATGTGGCGGCTGACCACGAGCTGCGCAAGGCCGCAGTAAGGTCAGCGAGACTCGTCTGCTTCAGGGCCCTCGCTGTCATGCTTCAAGGATAGGGAGCGCTTCGGACATCGGGCCACGCGAAAGTCGCCTGCTTGCAGAGAAGTGGCCTGATGCCTGGATTGACGTGTGCGGCCCAGGCTATCCCGGAGCTAGCCGCGCCCCGCGGCTGGGCTGACCCACGTCACCGCAAGTATGCCGTCTTCAGTCCTGCGGGGCCGGATCGTATGAGAACACGCGCCATAGGCTAAGGGCACCGAGCCAACGACACGACGGGATCATGGGACACAACTACGGACTGCCGACGATCAAGGCACTCTTTGCGCAGGCCCTGCACTGTGCCTACCCGGCCTGCGAGGAGCCCCTCCTCTTCGAGGAGCGGAGTCGCGGTGTTCGTACGATTGCGGTGCAGATCGCTCACATTCGGTCCGAGAAGCCGGACGGGCCTCGTTACGATCCTGAGTATCCACCGGAACTGCTCAACAATGAGGAGAACCTGCTACTCCTGTGCGGTAAGCATCATGGAGCTGTGGACCAGAACGAATCCGTCTTCACGACCGACGAGTTGGTCGATTGGAAGGCAGCGCAGCTCGCGCAAGGTGGCGGAACGACCGTTTCCGATGCAGACCTCGCAGACATGGTTCGGGCGCTGGAATCGACTCTGTCAGCGCTCCATGAAGCACTTAGAGTCTCGGTCTCCGTGGACGCCGTCGGCGGTCGCATCGCCGCCGGCGGCATCGTCTCCATGCCGCTTGAGAGTCTGACGAAGACCATCCTGCCGGAAGGCAGCGACCCAACTCGACTCCTCGGTGTCAAGGTTGTGAACAAGGGCGCAGCGGGCATCGACGTGACATCAGCGGGCATTCAGTTGGATGTCGGGCTTCCCGACACCGTCCTCCCCGCGTGGATCTTCGACGGTCCATGGTGTCGGCAGGCATTCCCCTTTCGCCTCGAAGGGCGAGCCCGCGAAGACTGGTATGTCACTGCGGGGACCGTGCGCGCAACGGTGGTCGAGTTGGCAAAGAAGACTGGCCGGGCTCCTGTAAGGTTCCGACCCTTCACAGACCTCGGTGACGATACCTGGGAAGTGGGCACGTGGCGCAACGCGATCGAGTTGCCGATCTGGAAAGAGGGCGTCGCCGAGGACTACCTGGAATCTCTGAACTCGGCCTAGTAACTCCGCGAGACACGTCCGTGCAGGAGTCCCACGCACAACCGACTCTGGCGAGCACGACGTCTCCTTGTGCACAGCGCACGTCGACCTTCTCCCCAATGCTGACCGGCAGTGCCCCCGGTCTTGCCTTTGGAGCGGACCCGTAGACCAAGGCGGTCAGCGGCAGGGTAGCCAGCTCGTCTCGGCGAACACGCAGGCTTTCGCAGCGTGGAGTGTCGGTGCGCTCGGGCAGACTGAGGCTCATTCATCGTGTGGGACGGTGACTCGAGCAGCGAAGGGGGCGAATCGCGTTGGAGGACGTTGCGCGCGCGAGCCCGATTGAGCTGATCGAGTACCTGCATGCGAATCTTGACGCTCACTTCACCGAGTTGGCTGCACGCCGCCGGAATCTTGAGCCACCAGCGCCCGTCTTCGCGCTCGAACACGGCCTGAGCGCAAACGACCGCGAGCTCTTGACCAAAGCAGTGGGCGATGCGCATCGACTGGGCGTGATGCCAGCCGCGAGCCGAAACTCCTGGCTCCCCTTCGTGGTGCATGCCGCCGAGGTTGGCTATATCTACGACGGAGTCGAGTACTGGCCGATCTACGCCTCGAAGACTCCCCGTTGGGCCGACAGCGACTACGAGCGGGATCGCGTCCGCAACTGGTTCGTCAAGTTCTCCCAGCAGTATGGAGGTGCGATCCCACAGGGCGCTTGGGCACGCACCTTCCGCAAGATTGCGTGGCCGATCACCCATGCAGTCCTCCCGCGGTATCTCCAGGTGCAGCTCGCGAGGATGCTGTCCGACTACCGAACGAGCTGGCCGAGTTTGCTCGACGACCCCGCGGTCCTGGGCACTCGACTGCATGCATGGTCTCGGTACTACAGCGACCGCCTCGAGAAGTTCTGCCAGAACACGGAGATCGTTGGACGCCTCGCCGTTGCCCTGCTCATCACCGACGAACACGCAGATACGCCGCTGATCGAGTCGACTGCCCTCGCGCGCATTGTCGAGAGCCTCAATTCGGAGCGCCAGTCACGGCGGTGGCTGTCAGAAGCTCGGCGCTCCGCCAGCAGCATCCGCACCCACAACTTCAGACCTCCGGAAGGCCGGGACGACCCGGCCCGTCTTCGACCCCCGCGTCCGGCAGCAACTGATCCGCAACTTCAGCTGCGCGAAGACGCTGGCGGCGCCTGGCGAGCATTCGCGATCCTGCCGGATCTCAGACCACTTCAGCATGCCATGCCCCAGTTGTACGAGGCGCTACGCAACTCACGCGCGGTCGTTGCGGGCGCTCGTCAGGAGATCCCCACCAGTGGACTCCTCTACGCCACGCCACCGATCGAACTCACCCGCTGGCCCGCACCGCCCCAGCCTTTCCTGCAACTGCGACGCGCATCGGACGAGGTCAACCTCCTGCTCGCCGAGCAATGCCGGATCACCCAGGGGCCGTGGTGGGTCTTTCGCCAGAAGCCAGGAGCACCCGCGGGCGAGGTGAAGGGCAAGTTCGTTCGGCCCGGAGTCAGCTACTGCATCCTCGGCGACCAAGCGCTGTCCCCGCCGACGCTCGACTGGTGCGTCAAGGTGGATATCGCCCTTGAAGGCATGAGCGCGTATGTCCTGAGCGTGCCCGCCACACTCAGTGAGGCGGACTCCACGGTGCTGGTCGAAGCTGGCATCTCGGTCGTCTCCGACGTGCGTGTACGCCCGGTCGGGGTAGTGGCGGGCCGCTGGGATGGCGACGGCGTCGCCGAGTGGCTGTCAGGCGAGCCGGTGCTGATCGCAATCCATGCCGAACACTCCCCCAAGAAGCTCGGCCTGCGCATCAACGGAGATCCCTACTTCCTCGGCTGGCCGGAGGGCGAATCCGAGCTGTTTCTCTCGCTTGGGGAGTTGCCCGCGGGGACACACGAGATCGTTGTGTCGGTTGACCCGAACGGCGAGAACTCCAAAACTGAGGGGTCCCTGCTCGCCATCATCCGTGATCCGGATGTGCACAGCGAAGCTGGCCTCGCAGGCGAAGGTATTCGGCTGCGCAGCTTCCCCGCGCAGCCGAGCCTTCCCGAGCTCTGGGATGGTCGAGCGCTCCTAGAGATCGATGGGCCCAGCGACGCAGGCGCCGAACTCGCGCTCACCCTTCGCGACGGCAGCGGCGCCCAACTGGCAATCCACCGCCAGAGTCTCCGGCTCCCGGTCACGAGCAAGGACTGGCAACGTATCGTTGCTCGGCTGCGCGAGCAGCCTCAGATTGCTCGTCACTACGACGCAGCAGACACGGCGGAGCTGGCCGTCAGTAAGGCGGGCGTGGGGTTCGCCACCCTCCGGTGTGAGCGCGGCTTTCAGGGGCTGCGGTGGGTTGTCTCAACGCGCCATCGCGACAACGGCTACATCGCGCGTCTCATCGACCGCACCGATGGCGACCCGGTCGAAGTCGTCTTCTATCCAGTCGAACGTCCTCTCAGCGGCCAGCCACAGCCGGCCGACCAGGAGTTCTCAGGCCCGCCACGCGGCGGCCTGCTCGTGGCCAGCAACGAGCAGGATCAAGCTGCGCAGATCATTCCCCCTGACGCGAACCAACTGATTGGCACTGGTAACTCAACGCCATCCATCCCTACCGCCCAGAAGTCACTGGTCGAATGCACGAGACTCATGAAGGGTCACCAGTTGTGGAAGAGCGCCCAACTTCCTGCCCATCCATTTGGAGTACGCGAGCGTCGTCGGGTCCTCGACGCGATCACTGGAGCGCTTGTGGGATTGCTCACGCCCGGCAAATGGGCGAGCTTTGAGAGCCAAGTCGCGACGCAAGCGGCGGCGGATGTCGACCTCGACCGAGCCCAGGCACGTGTCGGCGAGAGTCCTGCCCATCGTGCCGCCGCGGAAGCGATCGCGAACCACTTGTGGGAGTGGGACAGCCGCGCGCTTCTCATCGAAGGATTCAGCGAGGCAGCCGGGGCGCTCATCTCGTCATCGGGCATGCCGAACAAACTCAAGGGTGCGCGGTTCCTCCTCCAGCTCGCCAGTTCCCCGAGCGAGCTTCTCGAGTGGGAAACGGCCGAACGCAATGAGTACCTCCGCGCGGTCATGACTGACCCCGTGCTCGTGCGCGCTGCGCGATTCGCCGTGCTCGGTACCGTCGAAGAAGTCGCAGGTGGCGTCGGATGAGCATTCAGCGACTGACTCCGACAGACCTCGAGGCAACGGCGGTCGAGTTGCTCGGTCTCGACCAGGAAGCGACCGGGCTGCTCTCCGTAGAGGGACTGTGCGCGTCCATCCGCCGCGCAGCGTCGTTGCTGTGTCCCGCGACGCCACGTCAACTCGTCGACGCGGTGCTCGAAGTGCTTCGTGCGCTCTCACCAGACCTGAAGCGCGACGTGGTCGCCGAAGCACTCGATCTCGTTGTCGGCGTTGGCGATCTTCTCGAACTGCGATCAGCGGAATCAGGCGTGCGCCAGCTCTACCTCGCCCCACCGTCGTATGTGACAGTTCGACCGGGCCGACACCTGCTGCTCGGCGTCAGGCCAAATGCAAGTCCGATCGTCGACGAGTCCGTCGTCGGCGCCCCGGTGGAATACGAAGCCCACACGCGGTTCCTGACGCTCGAGACGGACAACGCCGCAGCTTCATTGGCGGCCGCCGGGCTTCATCGAATGACCACCGAGCAATGGGCACGCGTCCCTCGCGAAGAGCCCGCCTCAGCGCTCATTGAGCGAACGACCCGCCTACTAAGCCAGCACCAGATGCCCGGCGAGATACAGGGTCTTGAGATCATCGATCCAACGACACAGGTGCAGTACTACATCGGCCGCTGGCGGAAACTCACCTCCCGCGATGAAGGCATGCTCGTTGGCCGGCGCCCGCAGGCATATGGCGCACCGGTGTGGTGCGTCCTCGATGTCGCGGCCGGGATTCCGCGCGCTGTTCTTGACTTCCCGGTCGACTCGTCAGTCATGCCGGGGTGGGACGAGGCTCGCCATCTCCAAGCAGCCATCGATCATCATCGAGGCCAACCACAAGTCTTCAGGTTCCGCTCGACCGGACTGCCCGATGGCAGTCGACTCCTCGACCTCTTCGCTCCGCTACCGTCATGGGCAGAGCGATACATCACGCTCGTCGGAATTCCGATGAGCCGGTCAAAGGGTGCGCTCCTCACGTATCGGGTTCCGTTCGATGCTGAGGATTCACTCACGGGGCTTCTCTCGAAATCGCTGTGGATGACGGGAATCAAGGAAGTGCAGGGACGATGACAGGACGAGCACTCACCATCGCCCAGACGGCGGACGAAATCAGGAACGCCCTTCGCGAGTACATCGAAGCGACCTATCACGTCGGCCATCCGTCGTTGATCCGTCAGCGGCAGGTGCTCCTCGATCAGCAGGGCAACACCTTCCAGACCCCGTTCCTTGAGAGCACACCCCGCTACACCCCGGGCAGGCGGTTCGCCGAGCTCACGCTCGACAAGGCCGCACTGGAGTTGTTCGCTCGACTGACGTCGACGGAGCACGACCACGCGCCGCTGATTTTCGATCCTCCGTACACGCACCAGGCGGCCGCGCTCGAGGCTGCGGCGTCCGGGCGGAGTCTCGTGGTCACGACCGGTACCGGCTCCGGCAAGACAGAGACCTTCTTGCTCCCGATGCTGGCGAAGCTTGCCGAGGAAGCCGCCAATCGGCCACAGTCGTTCGCGGCGCCCGGAGTCCGCGCCCTCGTGCTCTATCCCATGAACGCGCTCGTAAACGACCAGCTTGGCCGCCTTCGACTGCTTCTCGGCGACGAGCGGGTAACGAGCCAGTTCACAACGTGGGCTGATCGACCCGCGCGCTTCGCGCGCTACACCAGTAGAACCCTGTATCCCGGCGTGCGAACAGCTGAGAAGGACAGAACCAGACTCAAGTCGCTTGAGAAGTACTACATCGCCCTCCTCGACGAAGCAGCGAAGCCGGCTTCGCCCCGGCAGAAGCGCGCAGCGCAGCTCATCGGAGAACTGAAGGCGCGCGGCAAGTGGCCGGCGAAGCCGGACTTGAAGGCCTGGTACGGGTCGAGCGGACAACACTGGGTGGACTCGAAGACCGGGGCCTTCCAGCGCGCGGTCATGCTCCCGGGAGACGCCGAACTCCTCACGCGCCACGAGGTGCTGGCATCGCCGCCCGATGTCCTCATCACCAACTACTCGATGCTTGAGTACATGCTGATGCGGCCACTCGAGCGTCCCATCTTCGATGCGACGCGGCAGCGGCTACGGGACAACCCGGAGGAGAAGTTCCTCCTAATCATCGATGAGGCACACCTCTACCGTGGTGCGGCAGGCGCCGAAGTTGCGCTCCTGATGCGACGTCTGCGAGCCAGACTCGATATCCCCGCCGATCGCCTTCAGGTCATCGCCACCAGTGCGAGCTTCTCGGGAGCCGAGAAGGCCCAGGCTTTCGCCGCGCAGCTGACCGGCAAGGACGTGAGCGACTTTGACGCGGTCACGGGCACGCTCGACCTGCGGGATCCAGCGGCACCTGGGTCGCTTGAAGAGGCTGAAGTGCTGGCCTCAGTTCCCATGGACGCCTACTACAAGGCGGAGACGGACGAGGCGCGAGCGCAGGCGCTGGCTCCGCTGCTGACGTACCGCGGAGTCGCTCATGACGCCGAGACCTCTTCAAGCGCCCTGCTGTACCGCGCGCTGAATGGATACGCCCCACTCGGCCTTCTGGTCAACAAGACGATGAAGCAGGCGCTGCCTGTCCACACGCTGGGCGCGCACGCGTTCCCGGGAGTCGACCCAACGCTCGCGGAGCGCGCCGCCTCCACCTTGATCGCGCTCGCGAGCACCGCTCGCCTCAAGCCTGACGATGCGGGGCTGCTCCCGTGCCGCGTGCACGCCTTCTTCCGCGGCCTTCCTGGCATCTGGGTGTGCCTCGATGAGGACTGCTCGGTAGACCGGGGCGGAATCCCGAAGGGTCCCGTCGGTGCGATGTATGGCCAACCCCAAAGCACCTGCGACTGCGGTGCGCGTGTCTTTGAGCTCTTCACATGTCGCGAATGCGGCGCCACGTATGCACGGGCGTACACGGACGACGTCGCCAATCCCTCGTTCTTGTGGCAGGAGCCTGGCAGTGCCTTCCAGACAGCCTCGGGTCCTATCGCAGCGCTCGAACCGATCGATCTGCTTCTTGAAGAGCCGTCCGACGATGTCGGCAACGCAGTCCTCAAGGAACTCGACCTCGTCACCGGTCGCCTCAACCCGCACGATCCCGGTGATCGCTGGCGCAGGGTCTGGGTGCGACTCCAGCAGGACGACGGGCACCAACCAGATGCCGACTCTGCGGGCGGACAGAAGCAACCTGGAGAGTTCAACCCATGTGGCGTGTGCGGCGACCACGCACTGTTCGGTCGCACCAGCGTTCAAGACCACCAAACCAAGGGTGACGAACCCTTCCGGGCACTCGTAAGCCGTCAGATTGAGGTGCAGCCCCCCGGGCCGAAGCCAGCCGACGACTTCGCTCCGCTCCGAGGCCGCAAGGTGCTCGCCTTCTCCGACTCGCGACAAGTTGCCGCTCGCCTTGCACCGAATGTTCAGGAGTACTCACTCCGCGACGCAGTGCGGCCGATCATCCTCAAAGGCTGGAGCGAGCTATCGAAGCACCCTGTCGCGCCGACCATGAGCCTGGAGGATCTCTACCTGGTTGCGATGGTGGGGGCGAAGCTGCTGGGGGTTCGCCTCCGCCCTGAGCTCACGGGTACGGAGAACTTCGAGGCATTCACGCAGGTCTCGGAGTCGCTCGAGCGCGGTGCACTGAGCGATCCTGCGGAGTTCATGCAGTTGTACGCCATCAAGGATCCGCCGCCACAGTCGCTTCTGCGCAGCCTGGTCCCCGCGCTCACGAGCCGTTACTACGGATTTACGTCGCTCGGCCTCGCCTCCCTCCGCGAGCGGGGCAACCTGAAGAACTCCGTGCTCGCCGAACTGATCGACATTCCCGGTGTCGCGACGACCGAGGATGAGAAGCTCGCGCTGGTCCGGATGTGGCTGTCGCTCTGGATTCGCCCCGGCATCTGGTTCTCCGCGATGAGTGCGGACTGGAAGGGCACCAAGGTCCAGGCCGTGAGCGGCAAGTTCGCGAAGTTGACGACCTGGCTCGGCACGCGTGAGGCTCGGCGCATCTTCGATGCCGAGTGGCTGCCCTTGCTGCAGAGCAAGTTCTGTCAGAAGGTCGGCGACAAGTATCAGCTCGCCGCGCGCACGGTGGCACTCGACCTCGACACCGCCTGGGGCTACTGCGAGCGGTGCCGCTCCACCCAGCGCCACTTCCCCGGTCGGATCACCTGCATCTCCTGTGGTGCCGACAATGTGAGATCACTCGATCCTGAGACGGACGAAGTCTTCCAAGCTCGCAAGGGGTACTACCGCGCAAGTTCGCGCCGCGCCCTTGCGACGCCACCTGGCGAGGTGATGAGCGTCGTTGCAGCTGAGCACACAGCCCAGCTGAACTCGTCTCAGAGCGACGACGTGTTCTCGAAAGCAGAGATGTACGAGCTCCAGTTCCAGGACGTAAACATCGCGGTGCCCGCACCAGGAGTGCAACCAGAGGTCGCGATCGACCTCCTGTCTTGCACGACCACGATGGAGGTCGGCATCGACATCGGATCGCTGAGCGGGGTCGCACTCCGCAACATGCCCCCATCACGAGCCAACTATCAGCAGCGTGCAGGTCGGGCGGGACGCCGTGGCAACGCGGTGGCAACCGTGATCGCGTTCGGCAGCGCCGACACGCACGACGACCACTACTTCCGTGAGCCAGCCGAGATGGTCAGCGGAGAAGTCGCCGACCCCATCCTCACTATCGACAACGTGGAGATCGCCAAGCGCCACATCACCGCCTTCCTGCTGCAGCGATATCACCAAGACCGAGTCCCGCACATCGACCCGACCACGATGCCCGCCAACCTCTTCGAAGTGCTTGGCTCGGTTGGCGACTTCCTGTCGGACTCGGCGACGCTCAACCGAACAAATTTCGAGAGTTGGCTCTTGAGCAACGAAGCCGCGCTTCGGGCCGAAGTCGACGACTGGCTTCCAAGCGAGATCAGCGGTGACCATCGAGACGAAGTGCTGGCCGACCTGGTCACCACAACGCTTCACGGCATCGATGATGCACTCGACATCCGACCCGCGCCGGCAATCGTCGAGCCGACACCCGACCAGGCTCCCCCAGCCGATGACGCCGAAACTTCGGCGGACGAGGGCACCGGAGCGGCAGGAGCGGACTCAGCGGATGAAGCTGCTGTTGCTGAGGACAGTGGCGAGGAGCTGAGCTCCCAGCGCGCCCGAGACAAGCTTCTCGATCGTCTGCTCTACAAGGGCGTGCTTCCGCGCTACGCCTTCCCGACCGATGTCGTCAGCTTCCACGTATTCGACGAGGATCGGTCTACCCCGTACCGTCCGGCATTCCAGTACGCGCCAAGTCAGGGCCTCACCGTCGCCCTGAGCCAGTACGCGCCCGGCAAAGTGGTGTGGGTCGACAAGCGCGAGTGGACTTCGGGCGCCCTCTACTCCCCCATGCGCAAGGAGCTTTCGGAGGCCTGGAACGATCGTCGCATCTACTTCGAGTGCCCGGACTGCCACTACGCGACCCACGTCCCGTGGGAGCAAGCTGATCGTGGGCGCACGGGCGTCTGCCCTGCCTGCATGGGCGACCGCTTCGGCCCCGGCATGAACTGGCTACGTCCGCCAGGATTCGCGCATCGAATTGGCCAGCCGCCGGGCACGAGCCCTGACGACGCACCAGCCGTGAGCTACGCGACCCGCGCCAAACTCATCGCCGACGGCCCCGGGAATGCCCAACTCTGGGAGCAGGTGAACGATCGCATACAACTCAACTTCGATCACCAGAAGCTTCTGGTGTCCAACACCGGTCCGAACAACGAGGGCTACACGTTCTGCACATGGTGCGGCCTCATTGAACCGACCGCGATGCCAACACCACTGCTCGCGGGAACGCATGCCAAGCCGTTCCCTGACAAGGATCCGATGTGTCCAGGCGGTCGAGCCTCCCGAGGTCTGGTGCTCGGCACGGACTTCTTCTCGGATGTCTTGCTGATCCGCCTGACGGTCTCCGACCCAGTGACACTCCGACCGTCGTATCTGTCCTCCCAAGTCGCGCTCCGCACCGTCGCGGAGGCTCTTACCATCGCGGCGGCGAAGCACCTCCAGATCGAGGCCAGCGAACTGCAAGCGGAGTTCCGGCCGGCGCTCACCCAATGGGGTGGGCGCGGGCGTGAGGCCGAAATCTACCTCTACGACACCCTGTCCGGCGGCGCTGGGTTCACTCAGCAGGTGAGCCAGTTGGGACGGAAGATCTTCGAGCTCGCGCTGGAGCGACTGGTCGAGTGCCCGGCTCAGTGCGAGGAATCCTGCTACAGGTGCCTTCGGAGCTTCCGCAACCGATTCGAGCACACACAACTCGACCGCCATGTCGGCGCCAGCTTGCTGCGCTACCTGCTCGACGGCACGCTTCCCGAGCTTTCGCCCGCGCGCGTCGACCGCTCCGTGCAACGTCTCTTCGAAGACCTCGATCGGTCGGGAGCGGATGACGTTCACTTCGAACGCGACGCTCAGGTCGACATCGACGGCATCGGTCCAGTAGTCGTTCCCATCCTTGCGACGAAATCGAGTGGAGAGCGAGCGCTGATCGGTGTCCATGGCCCCTTGACCCCCAATGTGGCTCCCACAGTGGAACTGCACCGTGTCGCAGAGGAAACCTTCGAGCGCGTCAAGTTCATAGACGACCTGGTCATCGCCCGCAGCCTCCCGAACGCCTCTCGCGAGGTGTTGGACTTCGTCCAGTGACTACACCAAGTCGGCACTTCGACACCGCGATTGAGGGGCTCTCAGGGCTGCGGCCAGAGGTTCCCGCGCTGTGGAGCTACTCATCTCTGGCAATGCTCGAGGCATGCCCGCGTCGTTGGATGCTGGAGCGAGCCGACTATCCCGGGCTCTGGGATCGGCGCGGCTATCCCGTCGTCCCGATTCGCGCCGCAGTGTTTGGAAGCGTTGCTCATCTGATCATCGAACGCCTCTCGCACGCAATGGAAACGACGGACGATGCCGTGGCACCCCTCAACACCGTCGACGTCCTCCGGGCGCTCGGAGGGTGGGCACAGGTCGCCGAGGCCGCCGTCGACGAGGCGTTGGCCGACTTCGACGACAACCCTCGCGTCAGCCAGGCCGCGCTCGACCGGCTGCGAGATGATCTCGTCAGGCGAGTGCCCGACGCAGTGGATCAGGTCAAGTTGCTCCTTCGAGACCAGCCGTCGATCAAGACCGGCGTCCGACCCGCTCCTGCCGCCGATTCAGCTCTTCGAGAGGCACCCCGCGGCCCCGCAACACCGGGTACCCACATCGAGCGCACTGTCACGGTCGAGGATCTGCGCCTTTCCGGGCGCCTCGACCTGTTGTCGATTGACGAGGCCGATGTCACGATCACCGACTTCAAGACGGGGGCAGAACGCGAGGAGCATGACGATCAAGTCCGCCTCTACGCCTTGCTCTGGCGCTTCGACGCATTCACGAATCCGATGGGCCGACCTGCAACCAAGCTGAGTATCGCCTACTCGTCGCATGAACGCGCGGTACCTGCCCCTGACGTGCAGGAGATGCTCGCTCTGCACGCATCGACGGAGGCGCGCATTGCTGCGGCCGATGCAACCGTCATGAGTGCCTCACCGCCGGCGTTGCCGAGCCCGGAGGCGTGTCAGTTCTGTCAGGTCAAACATCTGTGCGACGCCTACTGGGCGAGCGTCCCACCGCCCATCGCGAGCGCACCGCTTGATGAGTGGTTCGACACGGAGCGCCGAGTCTCGCGGCGCAACGGGTCGCGCAGTTGGGTGTTCGAGACGCTCGACCAGCCCATGTTTGAAGTGCTCGTGCGGACTCTCGAAACAGACGTGGCGTTTCCCGTCGGCCGACGCGTTCGCCTTCTCGGCGTCCGTCGAAGCGTCGACCCGGATGCGCCTGAGCGCCTGGTGATCTCGCTCTCGACGGCCTCCGAGTGGTACCCGCTTCGCGCGTAGTCACTGCGCGCTTGCGGCCAGCAGCGGCCAGTCGCCGTCCTCAGGAGGGAGGGGCACCCGCGCACCATGCATGACGGGACGTGTCAGTTGGTGGCGCGCCATAGCCTCGCGAATCTCGGGCTGGCCCGCCCGCCGCAGTGCCCAGCGGTCCAGCCACCATTCGGCAACTCGCTGGTCGCCGTCCGGCAGGGACGGGTCAAGGAGGTAGTCGGGATCATCGTCAATCCCGAGCGAGTAGTCGCGAAGGTTCCGGACGAGCGGCACGCCGTAGAGGATTCGCTGACGACCGTGCTTCAGGAGTTCATTCGTCGGCCAGCCGAGCGCGGCTAGACCGAGCCGCACCTTTCGGAGCCGTGGACTGACTCCCTCACCGAACAGACTGTTCACACGCACCGACGAGTCGCGCAGCGACGAAAGGCGAAGCAATGCTTCGACCGTCTCGTCCGTGAAGTGCGACGTTCCGAAAGATCGCGACCTTCCGAGTTCGTGGAAGCCCATGCGCGTGCCTGCGTCACCGCCCACAACCTCAGCCGGCCAGAACAGCCGGTTGTACTGACTCGACCCCGTTCCATAGAGCGACGTGGTGCTGATGAGAGACAGACGGGCCTCGCGCACGATGGGTCGACCCGCCATGGCAGACGCGATCTCGCTGGGCCGGTTGTACTTCTCCTCATAGGCGGCCAGCACAGCCGGTGATACCGCAAGCGCTCCAACGAGCTTGCCCGCCGTGAGGCCGTTGTACGGTGCGACCGCACCACAGACTGTGAGGTCTGCGATTACCGTTCCAACCCGCTCGCCGCGCGCGCGGCGGATCAGCCGACGGAGTTGGGCATGGGCTCGTCGATCCGCCAATGCCGCGCCGAGCCCTTCGGCGGAGGGCTCAGGGCGAAGGTATGAGCCCAGCCCCAACTGAATGTCGAGCGCTTCAGCCAAGGCCGCCGACCGCTTGCTCCGAAAGAGATCGGTCTCGGCGCGGGCCACCCATGCATCCCGCTCGATGTTGCGAACTTCGCGAATGGTGGCTGACCGGTGATGACGCTGCCGATATCGTTCTGCGTCGGCCTTGAGGCGCCCGACGAGTTCCTGTGTTGGCTTGGCGATGTCTGTGGGTTGCAGCACGCCAGCCCGGAGCAGATCCTCGACATAGATCGCGTCGATCTGGGCAGAGACCCGTCGGTCTACCCACCGGGCAAGCTCATCGGTGGGCTCCTCCCGGATCGACTGGAGGAACTCGTCTGTCTCCCAGCCCATCCAACTATCGCGTTCGGCGATCTGAACGACGGGGCTCGAGATGGCTGCCAGCCCAACCACGGCGTGGTGAGGAGTGGCCGCATCGCGAACGAGGATCGGCATCGAGCGCCCCGGCACCGTCGCATAGGCATTCGACCAGGTGTGGCGAAAGTACCGCCATATGTCGTGGAGTCGGAAGCCTGTCAAGGAGCAGACGGAGTCATCAACCACCTGCACGTAGGGCTGGATCGCGGTCCGACCGGTCGGGTCGCGGTCGAGTGCGTCCGCGAGTTCTCGCCCATCGCGCATTAGATCGAAAACCGAGACCAGCGATTCGCCAAACTGGTGTGGTCTCTCCATGCCCTGGACGAACCGCCGCACGCTTGGCCGCAGGAGTTGTTCGTCGCGCCTGAGATGCTCCTGTGCCCGGATGCGCGACTTCTCAGCGTCACGGTCTCCTTGCACGGCTGGCGGTGAGAACAGTGGGCCGAGTCGGTCGACGTGAACAACCCACCCCTGATCCACAAGATCGATCGCGGTGTGCGCCGCGGCGGCGAGCGCTGGCTGGGCATAGATGTCCCCCAGTCCTGCGCGCTCCAGCCACCGCGCGTGCGTCGACCCAGAGGCAGGCGATTCAGATAGCGCACGGCAGAGCCGGAGAAACTTCGCCCGCTCGGCGCGACTTGATCCGACAGGAAGATTGAGCGGCAGAAACGTCGACTCGGTCATGCTTTCTGGAGCATCCGTCCGAAGGTCGAACCCCACTGGGCCAGGAGTTGGTCGGTCCCTTCGCCGCTGGCGAGGCTTGCTCGCGCCATCGAGAGAACGAGCAGTTCGACTGCGGTTCGCAGTTGAGCGCCCGCACCATCGGACAACGCCTGCAGCGGCGCGTAAAGCGCGGCAAAGGCGGGGTGGTCGACGTTGAGTTGCACCTCGAGGGTGCTTGCGTGGAGCGACGTCGCGAAGAGCAGGTCGGGCGTGAGCTGCGCCGTGCTGATCCGATATGAGAGTGGGCCTCGTCCATGCCCGCGGCCATCCCTCACCACAGGAAGCTCTGGGTCAGCGGTCGCGGCCACTCGGCAGGAGATCTCGGCGGCGGCCTCGAACTTCACGTCCTCGAAGGATTGCCGGACACGGGAGTTGAGCATGCGAGCGATCGACTCGAGTTCGGGTTCGAGCGCTTCGCGTAGTTCGGTCGAGGGCCGGATGCCTTGCTTGTTGATAGTGATTCCAAAATGGTCGTCAAGTGTCGGCTCGAACTCGATCTCGCAGCGCCACCAGTCATCGTAGTTCTCTCGGCGCTTGCCTCCCATGAGGTGCCAGCCGTGAGCAATCTCTCGTCCTGCGCGAAGTACCGAGACGCCACCACCGCCAACGATTCCGATTCGCCGCTTCGTCATGTTGTCGAGATGATGCCAGCGGTGCACCGGAAGACTGGCGAAGCGGACGTGCACCCAGCCGGAGCCACCATCAGGCGTCCGAAGTTCATACGCGAGTGGTGTGAACGCAAGCGTTGCCACCTCACCCTCAATGCGCGTCGACATCATCATCGGGTCCTCGGGCTCGAGCAACCGCCCGTTGAGCGAGACCTTCAATCCCTCGGACAGGAACCGCCGGTACATACGCCCGAGGTCACGACGGAGCGAACGCTCTAGCCATCCTAGGCGCCGGTACTCGATGCGATCACAGGTCCGCCACGTGACCCGACAGCCGGATGGCGTTGCCGGCGACGTCGTGGACCTTGCTTTCAGTGCGGGAGGGTCTCCAGCGACGATCGCATCCACATCGAGGGTCACCGCGAGGGCGGGGCCACCGTCTTGCCATGCGGCGACCTCGACGTGACGTGCCTGGCTGAGGGATGCGGCAGGCAGGCCCATCCCGAAACGACCAAACGACTCACGCCGGTCGAAGCGAGATGAGCCGCCGAACTTGAGGCAGAGTTCAAGTTCTCGACGACTCATTCCGGCGCCGTTGTCGAGCACCTCGATCTCCGGGTGCAGTGCCCCATCCGGTCGCGCGATGGTGAGTTCGATCTCGGTCGCCCCTGCCTGGATTGAGTTGTCGATGAGTTCCGCGAGCGCCGTCGCGAGGCTGACGTAGCCGGATTCGCGCACGGCCCGGATGAAATTGGACGATACGACGAGTTCTTCCGGCCGCCGGGTGGGATTGGTTCTGCCGCTCATCGAAGCCCTCTCGCTGGATACCGGGGTACCTCCAGGGTAGCTCGGCGAAGCCGTTGTGACGAGCAAGCCGTGGTGCCGATTCTTCTCGGCTCGCGACGACCCTGCCGACAGAATCCGCGGGGTCGAAGAAGTCGCGCCGTCATTGGTTCCTGGGTGCTTTCACGCGGACCGGACGGCGGCCGACACGCACGAACGCGCCTCGCCGAGTCGTGCGCAGATGGCGATGGCAGCGGCGCACCGGGTGAGAACTCGGAAGCGAGGGGAATCGCATCTAAGGGCATCTGATCTGGGCTTTTGTTTTCCAGAGTGGTTCTCTGCGTGTCACGATTGTGAGGATTGCGGACTGCTGATCGCTCAAGATGGTCTGCGACGCAGGGGGTGCTCATCGTGCGGCTCCCACCGTCGGTGCGCCGGCATCCACCTTGCCGCGCTGGCGATGGGACACGGCCTCCCGGATTCGGATGCGCGTGAGAATGAGCATGCTGATCGGGCCGATGAAGACAAACTTCATCGCATTCCAAACGAGCAAGAGCACGAGGAGGTTGGGCCACCCCGGTCCACCGTCGGCCATGAAGTTGGTGCAGATCTTCGCAAGAAGCAAGTAGGGAACGGCCAGGAGCATCGCCGGGACGCCCCACTTGAGACCGCGCCGGGTTCGGATCGCGGCGAGCAGGAGGTTGGTGGGCGCGTAGCTGAGGATGCTGTGGGTGCGGACGCTGGCCGCCCAGATGAGCCGGAACATGGGCATAGTCCTCTCAGGGGTTCGGCGACAAGAACCTGAAAGGACCGCCCGCGGCTGCGGGATGGTCATACCGTCGCGCGGAGCGACAGCGCCAATATGGAGGCCGCCTCGTCATTCACTCTACGACGCAGCCCTGACATCCGGAAGGGCACGCGCATCACAGCGAGCGGCGCACCGGCTCCCGTCCGGCCCGCCGCTGCGGCTCCTCCCCCGGCCCTCGCGCGAGGTCGCGTGCCCGGTCGAGTGCGGCGCGGGCGCGGGCTGCGTCAATCTTCTGCGCGTCGTCCTCGCCGGGAGCCCCGAGCGGGATGATGTCGGTGATGCCGTAACGGTCGCGGTACGCGGCGACCGTGCGGGCCAGGCGACGCCAGGTCGCGGCCGTCTTGGCGTCCTTCGGCGGGGTGCCGAGCGCCTTCGTCCACCCCTGGTTCTCGGTGAGCGCGGCGTCGAGGAGGGCGGCCGCGCGGGTCTCGATGAGGTCGCGCCGTTCGGTGAGCGCCTGCCGGAGCTCGGCGCTCATGGTGCCGATGGCTTCGGGGATGAGCCCGGCGATCAGCTGGGGCGTCTTGCGGACGCGGCCGGACCCGGCAGGGCGGGCGGTGGCGCGTGTCACCCGGGAGTGGAGAACGGCGGCAATGTCGTCGGCATCGGAGAATCCCCGTGTCCGCGCGAGCCTTGGCAGCAGGGTTTCGATGTCGTGGTGGTTGGCCTCGGCGCGGCGAAGCTCGGCAGTCAATGCGCCGAAGGCTGGGGAGCTGATCGCGGCATCCGCTTCGTCGTCGGTGAGCACGGATGCGCGGACGAGGAGCGCCCACCTGTCGTGCTGTGCTGCGGCAGCGATCGTCTCGTACTCCGCGGCGAACTGGCCGATGTTCGCCCAGGCGTCTTGCTCGGCGGCGATGGTCTCGTGCGCGGAGAGCTCGGCGCTGACGTTCTGGAGCACCCCGAACAGGACATTCCTGGCGGTGGCGTCGGTGTTGTCGCTGGGGTGCGGGCCCTGGTGAGAGTCGTCGGGCTTGTCGGTGGCGACGTAGGCGCGGTTGGCGTCTCGGCCGCGGGTGAGCGCGACGTACAGGTTCTCCCTCGTCATAGATGGGTCGACCAGGACGTGCGAGGTGTCTGTCGTGATGCCCTGGGCCCTGTAGGAGGTCACCGCGTAGCCGAGGTCGAGGTGTTCGGCCGCATAGTCCGCGGGAAGCACGACCGACCCACCCCACTTCCGCCCGGTGCGGCGGAGGGTGACTGATCCGTCGTCGCGGATATCGGTGACGGTCCAGCGGTCGCCGTTGCGGACCCAAGAGCGTCCGGCGCGCAGGCGCCGATCATTGCGCCGGGTGATGACCTTTTCCCCGGCCGCGGCGTGGCTGCCGTCATGCAGCTCGACCTCGCGGGTGCCGCCTATGGTGCCGTCCAGGATCAGGTCGGTACGAGCACGTTGGTTGAGCTCTCGGACGGATTCGTTGGAGTCGGTGACCAGCACCGTCGCTCGCCCGGCGACGGTGTCGGTGCGCCAGGCGGTGTAGGCGGCGTCGATCATCGCCTCCGTCTCCCCGCCCGTCACCCGGCCGTGCTCCATGTAGGTGTCGATGACCTCGGTGTGCCCATGCCGCAGGCCGAGGGAGGCGGTCTTCTCCCACGGGTTGACGAACCTGTGGACATCCACCAGCTCCGGGGCGTCGCCCCGGTCATGCACCAGGAGGGAGAACGCCCCACCCGCGTCGACGGACTGGAGCTGCGCGTAGTCCCCAACCAAGAGCACCTTCGCCCCCGCCTCGGCGGCCAGCGCGGTGATGCGGTCGAGCGAGAGGGTGCCGGCGAGGGAGGCTTCGTCCACGATCACGAGCTGACCCGCGCGGAACGTGGCCCTAGTGCGCTCGTGGATCTCCCACCACTTCGCGGTGTTCTCCGTCGCGATCCCGAGGTCGCCGGCAAGGACCTGCGCGGCGACCGCGGACGGCGCAAGTCCGACCACCGTGCCGCGCCCGTGCTCGGCCTCCCACGCCCGCCGCAGCGCGGACATCGCCGTTGTCTTCCCCGCCCCGGCCGGGCCGACAAGGACATCTACGATGCGGCCCGACACCGCGACCGACGCGAGCGCGGCGGCCTGGTCGTCGCCGAGCAGCCGCCCTTCCCGATCGGGTCGGGCGGCGATCCGTTCCACCGTCGTCAGCGGCACGGTCGGGCCGGTCGTCATGCGGGCGCGCTCGAGGAGGCGGTCTTCGGCGGCGAGCAAGAGTTCGGAGGAGAACACCGTGAAGTGTTTCGGCCGGAACACCGACGTGCCGTCCGGGCGGCGGAACGCCACCGGGCTCGTCGCGAGCTCCGGCGGCGTGAGCCGCAGCGAGGCGGCTTCGGCGGCGTCCGCGACCAGGCCGACGACCGCTTCCCGATCCACGGTGGAGGCGAACCGGTAGCCCATCGTCTGCCGGGCCGCTTCCGCGGTGAGGTTCCACCGCCGCCAAGTGGAGCGCTTCTCGCCCACCACCTCGACGACGGACTGCCCGAGGGATGCGATCACGTCCAGGGGGATGTCGTCCGCGCGCAGCAACAGCGGTGCGTCGTTCGCGGTGGCCTGGCGCGCCCAGGAGGTCGCGTCCCGCCCGAGCAGCCGGCCGGCGCGGTCCCGCCATTCGACGGTCAGGTCCGCCAGGGATCGGACCTGCTTCTCCGGGCGGGTGGTGAGGGTGGCTTGGGCGCGCAGCTTGATGATCGTCGCGGTCGAGGGTTGCCGTCCGTGCTTGGCGACGTACTCGGCGATGAGCCGGTTCTTCTCGGCCTCGATGTGCCCGGAGCGGGAGGAGAACTCGGCCACCAGCTCCTCCGGCACCGAGGCGATCGCCCACGCGGGGTTGCGGTCGCGGCCCATGTCGCGGGACTCCCACCCGACGCCAAACGTGCGGGTCAGATGATCGGCGAAGACGGCCTCGTGCAACTCCGAAAGGGCGACGGTCGCGGCGTGCATGGGCCGTCCGTCGAGGGAGCGCCACTTGCCGTCGAGAACGGTCTGCACCTTGTTCGAGATGACGACGTGCGTGTGCAAGTGAGGGTCGCCCGCGCGGGAGTCGTAGTGATCGAACGCCGTGGCGACCAGTCCGCGGACATCGACCTGCGCAACCGCTCCATTGCGGGCGGTTGCGCCGGTCCGGGTGGCTGCAACCTCTCGTTCCATGAACGCAACCACCTCCGCAACCGCCGCATGGTGCGCGTCCGCGATCAACGCCTGAGTGCCCGCGTCCGCAACCGCCCACAACGCCGAGGCGGACTTCGGAATGCTGAACGTGAAGTCATACCCGGCGACCGCGCGGCGCGTCCCGCGTGCCGCTTCCTCGGCCTCGATCCGCGCGACCGCCTCCGCGCGCGAGGCCGGGCCGAGGCCGGGTTCGAGGGCGGCGGTGCGCTCCTGGACGCGCTCGGCCACGGTCTTGTAGGCGGGATACGCCAGGCCGAGCGGGTCGCCCGTGACCGGGTTCCGACCCATCCCGACCAGGAGCTGGAGCTGGGACTCGGAAACCTGATCCCCCACCAAGATCACCCCGCCCAACGCGGCGACACCCGCACCGAGCCACCGCCCCGGAGGACTGCCCTCCTCGGCGTAGTACTTCGTCAGCGGGGTTGAGAGTGACCTGTCGCCGTCGCCGACGGCGACGGTACGCAGCAGGTACTTGTAACCGTCACCCGCCGACATAACGCGCATCGAGACCGTCACCCGCTCGCCTCCCATCGCTCAAGGAGGAGGTGAGCGACCGCCCGCCCGCAGGGCGGGACCTTGACCTGCAAGACGCGTGGTGCCGCTGACGCGAGGTCGGC
>CEOS01034798.1_pt1 | contig 25347 bp, 20 predicted proteins | sample 530601 | NCBI WGS metagenome assembly CEOS01 (sample SAMEA2620666, study PRJEB7988) | marine metagenome | biome: marine biome (ENVO:00000447); feature: mesopelagic zone (ENVO:00000213); material: "saline water (ENVO:00002010), including plankton (ENVO:xxxxxxxx)" | depth 1000 m
CGGATTGACCACCCAGAAACCGCTGCCTTCGCTGTCCCTCTCGATCGTGCAGACAAGTCTGGCGCCGTCCCACAACTCGGCGCGCCGCCCCCCGCTTTCGTTGCTGAGGACCGACAGAGCCGAACTTGCGTCCACGCCGTCGAAGTCGATGAATTTTGCGATCCCGATCCCGTCATCGGTCAGCTTCAGACGATAGGTCTGCATGAACCCGATCCCTTTCCGCCACGACAGCGACTGAATCGGACCCCAATCACGACTCGACCGGCTGTATGGATGGCAGGCACGTTCTAGCGGTTCTGCGCCGCCCCCGCTGCAACAATTGGCATAGGCCGGCAATTTGCGAAGCAACGCCCGCTTCAGGCGTCGAACACCACCGTGCGATGGCCGTTCATGAACACGCGGTCCTCGAGATGCGCCTTCACCGCACGGGCCAGCACGCGCCGCTCCACGTCCCGGCCGCGCGCGACAAGGTCCTCGGCCGTGTCCTTGTGGGTGATCGCCTGCACGTCCTGCGCGATGATGGGCCCCTCGTCGAGGTCGGCGGTGACGTAATGGCTGGTCGCCCCGATCATCTTCACCCCGCGCCGATGGGCTTGGTGATAGGGTTTCGCGCCCTTGAAACCCGGCAGGAACGAGTGATGGATATTGATGCATCGTCCCGACAGGAACGCCGCCATCTCGTCAGACAGGATCTGCATATAACGCGCCAGCACCACCAGCTCGGCCCCCGTCTCGGTAATCAGCGACCTGACCTGCGCCTCCTGATCCGCCTTGGTGCCGCGGGTGACGGGCAGGTGATGGAAGGGGATGTCCCCGATGATGCAGCCGGACAGCACTCCCCGGGGATGGTTCGACACGATGGCGACGATATCCATCGCAAGCTCCCCGCTGCGCTGACGGTTGAGGAGGTCGGCAAGGCAATGATCGAACCGGCTGACCATGACCACGATGCGCGGCCGATAGCCCGGGACGCGCAGCCGCCAGTCCATGCCATGTTCTTTCGCCAGCGGAGCGAACAGGTCGCGATAGGTCTCGGGCGCGGTCGGGCCGGGATCGAAGGCGACGCGCATGAAGAACCGCGCGGTCGACGCATCGTTATATTGCTCGGCATCGGTGATGTTTCCGCCATGTCCGGCCAGAAAGCTCGCAATGGCGGCAACCAGGCCCGGCCTGTCGTCGCAAGCAAGGCTGAGCACGCAATTCCTGTTCAAGATCCCACTCCTTTGGCTCAGGAGCCGCCGCATGAAAGGCGCGGCCGCGTTAGTCCAGCATTTCCGCGACCGCGCGGGCAATCGCCATGGACGCGGTCAGGCCGGGACTCTCGATTCCGAACAGATTGACCAGCCCCGCACAGCCGTGCTCGGCGGGGCCCGAGAGGACGAAATCGCCCGCCGCCTCGCCGGGGCCGGTGATCTTGGGCCGAACGCCTGCGTAACCCGGCTGCAGCCGCGCGGGATCGAGCGCCGGCCAGATGCGCCTTGCGGCCTCTGCAAACCTGGCATGACGCGCCGGATCGACGGTGTAGTCGACCGTATCGATCCACTCGACATCGGGCCCGAAACGCGCCTGCCCCGCCAGATCCAGCGTGAGATGCGTGCCCAGACCGCCGGGTTCGGGGACCGGATAGATCAGATGACGAAACGGCACCTTGCCCGAATAGGTGAAATAGACGCCTCGCGCGTAAAAAGCAGGAGGGACGAAGGCATCGTCCAGCCCCTCGATCGCCATGGCCAGACGTTGCGCGGCAAGGCCTGCCGAATTGACCAGCACCGGCGCCTCGACCACCGGACCGGCGCTATCGTCCAGCCACACCTGCCACTGTCCGCCAGCACGCGTAATGCGCGCAACCTTGCTGCCCATCACCAGCATGGCGCCATGCGCTTCCGCTTCGCCCAGCAGCGCCAGCATCAGCGCATGGCTGTCGACGATTCCGGTGGACGGCGAAAACAGCGCCTCGGCGCATGTCAGTTTGGGCTCGAGCGTCCGCGCATCCTTCGCGTCCAGCCGCACCAGATCGTGCACGCCCGCCAGTGCCGCGCGCGTCTGGATCGCGTTCAGCTCGCCCGCTTGGGCATGGTCATGCGCAAAGATGATCTTGCCGCTGCGCCGATGCGGCACGCCCCGCGCCGCGCAGAATTGATACAGCAGGTCGCGCCCCTCGACGCAGAGCCGCGCCTTCAGCGAGCCGAGCGGGTAATAGATGCCTGCATGGATGACTTCGGAATTGCGGCTGCTGGTCCACGATCCGAAATGCGCCTCGCCGTCCAGCACCAGCGGCGCGCGCCCCGCCAGCGCCAGTTCGCGCGCGACGGCAAGGCCGACCACGCCCGCCCCCACGACTATCGCATCGACCTGTTCGACCAAATTCTGCGCCCTGCCCCGCTTAGTTCCAGCCGCAGCGATAGACCGGGCCCCGCCACAATGTCACGGCTGCATAAGGGCTATCCGGCAGCGGATTGCGTTCAATAGGACAGCGTTATCGCTCGGCACTGGCACCGCGGTCGGCGCGGCGTTAAGGCGGAGGCCTATCCCGTCTTCAGGTGCCTATTGCTCAAACTGCTTCTCAAGATCGACCGCTACAGCCTTGCCATTCTGGCGAGCGTCGTGGTGGCCAGCCTGCTGCCCGCATCCGGCATCTTCGCGCTCTGGCTGGGCTGGATCGTCAAGGCGGCAATCGCGCTGCTGTTCTTCCTCCACGGGGCGAAGCTCTCGCGGGCCGCCATCCTCGCGGGGCTGACCAACTGGAAACTGCATGTCACCGTGCTGCTGGCGACGTTCCTGCTGTTTCCGGTCCTCGGCCTCGGCATCTCGGCCCTGTCGGCGCTGTTCCTTCCGGGGCTGGTTGCGACTGGCTTCCTGTTCCTGACGCTGCTGCCTTCGACCGTGCAATCATCGATCGCCTTCACCTCGATCGCGCGCGGCAATGTCCCCGCCGCCGTCTGCGCGGCCTCATTCTCGAATTTCGCGGGGATTTTCGTGACCCCGGCGCTGACCGCCCTGCTGCTAGGCGGAGCCAGCGGGACCGGCGACACGCTCGCGTCGATAGAGGCCATCGTGATGCAATTGCTGTTGCCGTTCCTTGCCGGTCACCTGTCGCGCCCCCTCACCGCGCGCTTTATCGAGCGGCACAAGGCGGTGGTGTCCTATGTCGACCGGGGATCGATCCTGCTGGTCGTCTATGCGGCCTTCAGCGCAGCCGTGGTCGAGGGGCTATGGAAAACGATAGAGGGCTGGCAACTGGCCGCGATCATAGGTCTGTGCGGCGCGATGCTGGCCGTCGTGCTGGGCATTGTCGCATGGACTGCGCACAGGATGGGGTTCGACCGGCCCGACCGCGCGGCGATCATTTTCTGCGGGTCGAAGAAAAGCCTGGCGTCGGGCGTACCGATGGCGGGCGTGCTGTTTCCCGCCGCCATGGTCGGCCCGCTCATCCTGCCGCTGATGATTTTTCACCAATTGCAACTGTTGGCCTGCGCCGCGATCGCACAGCGCATGTCGGCAAAAGTCGATCCGGAAACGCAGCCGCGCGAACCCGCGCCAACCGCAACGTGAAGCCCGATCAGCGGGCGCTGACGGTCTCTGCCGAGCCGTGCAGGCGCGTATCGCCGCCGCTGCCCGCCGTCTTTTCAGCCATTCCTGTAGGCCGCGTATCGCGCGAGGCGAGCCGGGTGTTCGATGGGGCCAGCCGGTATTCGACGGTATAGCCGAAATGATCGGACAAGGCCCCGCCCGGCGTCTTGCTGCCGAACGGGATGCGGGCCGAGATGGCCGACAAGGTTCTGCCGCCGCCGGGCAGGATATATTGCATGTCGCGCGCCCGCTCCACCACCCAGCGCGCATCGTCCGAGCGGGAGATTTCGGTGTCCGTGGCCTGCACGAAATTGCGGAACGGTTCGTCCGGCGCGGTTCCGCCGTTGAGGTGTTCCAGCGCGGGCGGAAGGATCGCAAGCCTTTCCTCGGTGTCGCCCAGGTTGAAGTCCCCGGCCAGCACCAGCGGGATCGAGGCATCGCGTTCGCTGCCAAGGAATTCGCACAGGAAATCCACCTGTTCGCGATAGGCGCGGGCGCTTTCCCTGGTGGGGGCCATGGAGGCGCCCCTGCTGTTGAGATGGGTCGTCGCCACCTGCACCCGGCCCTTGCCCGGCATCTCAAGCGTGACGAGAACCACGCCCTTGGCGGCAAAGCAATCGAGCCCCGCGCAGGCGCTTTCCGGAAAGGCCGCGGCCTTGATGTCGACGATCGGATAATCGCTCAGCACCAGCAGCCCGCTGTCGAGCTGCGGCCCGCGGTTGAGCCGGCGAAGCGGAAAGCGCCGCGAGCTCGGCTCGGACGCGCGGGGAATGCCCGCGCCGGTCGCCTGATAGCGATAGCCGGCCTTGTCGCCGATGGCCTTGGCGCGCGAGACGAATGCCTCTTGCAGGACCACCACGGCAGGCTGCACCCCGCCCTCGCGCATGTCGGCCAGATGCGCCGCGATATTCGCCAGCGCCTCGGGACGGCCCCGCGCGATGGGCCACGGCAGGCCCTTCACATTATAGGTCATGACCGAAAGGTCGGGCGATTCAAGCTGTGGAAGCGCCACTTCCAGCGCGGCGAGCGGCGCTGTCGTCTGAGCAGCGGCGGACCCTGCCATAAGCAGTGCCCCCGTCATGCAGAGTGCGATTCCCGATTTACGACCCGTCCTGTTCATCAGTCCCCCGTCAAAGCCAGGCGCCAGAGCCAGGCGTGAAAGCCAAGGTTCGATTCAGTTCCCATACATCATTTCGCACGAGAATGCTGCAACTTCATGTCATTTTCTGGCGGTCGAACACTTAAAGGACCGTGGATAGCGGCCTGCTGCGGCGCAAATCAGTCGGCGGACAGATCGGGCAGCCGGCTGGCGAGCACCGTGCGCGAATCGCGGTCGATCGACCAGATCAGACCCTTGTCCGCCGGATCGATGTCGATAGCTTGCCCGTGCGAGGCGATTCCGACCGTCGCCACATGCCGCAGCAGCCCACCTGCCTGCGGCAAGGCCATGACATAAAGCTCGGGCCGGTCGTGGCCGGAAAGATAAAGCAGCCCGTCCTCGCTCCAGCTTGCGCCCGATACGCTGCTGGGGGAAAGCCGTTCGAGCACCGTGTCGGGCAGGCCCCACATGCGAACCATGCGGAACTGCTCGTCCATCTGCGCGACGAAACTGTCGCGGTGGCTCCGCCCCTCTGGCGTGCCGCGGTCGTCGTAATTGGCGAAGGTCGCCCACCACTCGCCGTCATGCCGGTCGAGCGTCGTCAGCGACCCCGGCATCGCGCCCAGCGCCACCGATCGCACATGCTTCAGCGACGCCAGATCATAGATCTCTACCGTCGAAAGCTGCGGCACTGCCGGATAGTTGGACGAGGCACAGACGAGTTCGCTTTCCACCACGGTGCAGCTGTTGAGATGCGGAAACAGCTTGGGATCGCCGTTCCACTCGCCGGTCTGCGTGCCATCGGCCAGCGAGATGCGGGTGATGACATTATTATCGACCGCGTAGATCGATTGCCCGTCGGACGCCACGCCCTGCCGCGCATGCTCCGCCTTGATCACGCGTTCGGTCACGGCCTCCTGCGCGCCCGCCGCCACTGGCGCGGCCAATGCAGCGGCCATGGCCGACACCGCGATCCTAAAGCTGCGAACTCCAATCATGCGACCTCCCTCGATTACCCGAGTCACGTCTGGTCCAGTTGCGGACCCTGCGAGGCCGCAGCCAGATGCAGTGCGATATGCGCGTTCGACAAGGCGGCCAGATTGTCGAGCAGCGATTCCCGGCTGGAAATCAGCTGCCTCTGCGCATCCAGCACGTCGAACAGCGAGGCAAGCCCTTCGCGGTAAAGCGCATTCGATTGCTCCAGCGCGGCCTCGCTCTGCTCGATGGCCTCGGACAAGGCGATCGCCCGCTGGCGAAACGCCCCGATGGCGACCAGCGCATTCTCGGTCTCGCCCAATGCATCCAGGAACGTCAGGCGATATTCGGCATAGCGCGCATCCAGCTCGGCTTCAGCGGCCTCCACCTCGGCATGCCGCCGCCCTCCGTCGAAGATCGGCAGGTCGAGCGCGGCCCCGACGCTGGCAAGGAATTCGCCGAACAGATCGTCGATCCCCCCGCCGCCCAGCACGATGGACGCAGGCACGGTGAGCGACGGGCGCAGATCGGCCTGCTCTATGCCCACCGCCGCGGCAGCCTCTTGCAGACGCGCCTCGGCCGCGAGAATGTCGGTGCGGCGGCGCAGAAGATCGGCGGGCTGGCCCAGCGCGGGCCCCTCGGCATAGGAGGGGATCGAGCCGATCCCGCTCTCGCCCTCCGGCAAGAAAGTGCCCGGCGCCTCGGCCAGCAGCAACGCCAGCGCATGGGCCGCCTCGGCCCGGTCGATCTCCAGCAAGCCGCGCCGCGCCTGCGTCTGCGCAAGGTCGGCAGCCGCGCGCCGCACGTCGAGATTGGCGGCCAGCCCCGCCTCGTACCGCAGGGTCACGACATCCAGCGTCTGTTCCTGCAGCGCGGTCGATTCCTGCAGCAGTTCCAGCTGCGCGCCGGTGCGGCGATATTCGACATATTGGCTGGCGATGGCCGCGGCGACGATCCGGCGGGTGTCGGCGCGAATATAATCCGCCTGGGCATAGCGGGCGGCGGCGGCGCGTATCTCGGCGCTCAATCTACCGCTGAGATCGGGATCGAACAGGACGAACAGACCCGCGCTGGCAAAGCTGCCGTCGTCCCCCTCCCCCGCCGTCACACCGACATCGGCCGCACCATCCACGCGGGGCAGAAGGTCGGATCGTTCGGCCCGCAGCAGCGCCTCTGCTGCGCGGACCCGGTCGCGCGCCGCGGTGATGTCGAGATTGGCGGCAAGCCCGCGCTCTACCAGCGCATCCAGCACGGGGTCGCCGAAACCCTCCCACCAGTCGTCGGCCAGCCCCGCCTCGGGCAGCGCCGCGCTATAGGCCGGCGGCGCATCGACCGCGGTCTGCGGCTCGATCTCGGGAACGGTCGCGCAGGCCGCAAGCGTGCTGGCGGCCAGCATCACAGGCAGGAAACGGCGAATCGGTCGGGACGTCATGCGGGCGCCATCGTCATGTCTTCGTCGATCTGGTCTATTTCCTCGTTGAGACGCGCGAGGTCGACCGAACGCGGCTTTCCGAAGCGGGCGATGCCCAGATAGATCACCGGCGTCAGGAACAGGGTGAAGACCCCCGCGATGCCCAGCCCGCCGAAGATCACCCAGCCGATCGACTGGCGCGCCTCTGCCCCCGCTCCGCCCGCAAGGATCAGGGGCACCGCGCCGATGACGGTCGAGATCAGCGTCATAGCAATCGGGCGCAGGCGGATGGCGGCCGCTTCCTCGATCGCCTCGCGCAGGTCGCGGCCCTCGTGGCGCAGCTGATCCGCGAATTCGACCACGAGGATGCCGTTCTTCGCCATCAGCCCGATCAGCATCACCAGCCCGATCTGCGAATAGATGTTGAGCGACACGCCCGACAGGAACAGCGCAAGGATCGCGGCGGCCAGCGCGAAGGGCACGGTCAGCAGCACCACCAGCGCGCTCGTCAGGCTCTCGAACTGGGCGACGAGGACGAGGAACACGATCACCAGCGCGAACAGATAGGTGACCAGCACGTCGCTCGACGTCTCGTTCAGGCTTTCGGCATCGCCCTGCAGCAGCATGTCGATGTCCTCTGCCACCGTCTCGTCGGCAAGGCGTTCCATTTCGGTGATCGCATCGCGCAGCGACACGCCCTGCGCGATATCGGCATCCACCTCGATCGCGCGGCGCTGTTCGGTGCGATCGAGCTGCGCGGCGACGCCCTGCTCCACCACCTCGGTAACCAGCGAGAGCGGCACCATGCCGCCATCCTGCGTGCGGACATACAGGTTCGACAGGTCGGTCGGATTGGTGATCGACACCGCGCGCGACGTCAGGAAGATCGGCACCGCCTGATCGCCCACGTTGAGGTCGGCGATCTCCTCGCCCCCCACCATCGCGCTCAACGTCTGCGACAGATCGTCGAGATCGATGCCAAGGTCCGACGCGCGCTGCCGATCGATCCGCAGCGACAATTGCGGCTGGGTCGGCTGGTACGAGATGTCGGGGTTGGACAATATGTCCGACCGCGTGTCGATGGCTTCGGACAGGGCCAGCGCGGACCGGTAGATATTGTCGTACTCGCCGCCCGTCAGCGCGACCTCCAGCCCCTCGCCCCCGCCGCCAAAGCTGAGCGTGCCGCGTCCGCGCGCATTGGTCCGCGATCCGGGGATTTCCTGCAGCGGCGGGTTCAGCTCCTCGACGATCTCGCTCTGGCTGCGGTCGCGTTCGCCCCACGGCGCCAGCTCTGCCGTCACGCGCACGCGGTTCGGGTCCCACTGGCCCACGACCGAGAAGGTGCTCTCGATCTCTCCGCTGTCGAGATAGGGCTGCAGGATGCGCTCGATCTCGTCCAGTTCGCGGTCCATGAAGGCAAGCCCCACGCCGTCCGGGCCGGTGGCGTCCACCTCGATCACGCCGCGATCCTCGTCCGGCACAAGTTCGTTGTCGATCTGGGTGTAGAGCAGGCCGGTCAGCCCCGCGACCAGCACCGCGGCGAGCACGACCAGCTTCCCCCGGTCGAGGCACCAGTTGAGCATTTTCATATAGCGGTCGCGCGCGTGCCCGCCCCAACGCGTCAGCCGGTCGTTTTCCGCCGCGCCATTGGTCAGGTCGATCCGCGCCGCCAGCGCGGGCACCAGCGACAGCGCGATGAAGGACGAGATCAGCACCGCGACCGACAGCACGAAACCGAATTCGCGGAACAGCCGCCCCGTTTCGGACGGCAGGAAGCTGATCGGCACGAACACCGACACCAGCACCGCCGTCGTGGCGACCACGGCAAAGAACACCTGCCGCGTGCCCACCACCGCCGCCGCGCGCCGCCCCAGCCCCTTGTTCTGCAGCCTCTGCGTGTTTTCCAGCACCACGATGGCGTCGTCGACGATCAGCCCGGTGGCAAGCACCAGCGCCAGCAGCGTCAGCAGGTTGATCGAGAAACCCATGATCCAGATGCCCGCGATCACCCCGACCAAGGCAATCGGTATGGTGGTGCTGGGAATGATCGTTGGCCGCCACGCGCGAAAGAAGATCAGCATCGTGCCGATCACCACCATCACCGTGAAGCCCAGCGTGATCAGCACTTCCTCGACCGAGATGCGGATGAATTCGGCGTCGTCGGAAATGACCTCCACCCGCACATTGTCAAAACGCTGGTTGACCCTCTCAACCGCGCTGCGGATGGCGTCGGAAATCTCGATCGTGTTGGAACTGGCCTGCCTGACCACGCCCATGCCGATCACCGACCTGCCGTCCAGCCGCACGAAATTATTCGCATCGGCGGGCGCGAAATCGACATCGGCGACATCGCCCAGCCGCGTATTGCCGCTGATGATCAGGTCGCGCATCAGCTGCGGATCGGTGGCGCTGGCCTCGGCGCGCACCACCAGTTCCTGCGCATTCGAACGGAACGACCCGACCGGCACGTCATAGGGCGCGCGGCGCAGCGCATCGGCGACATCGGTGATCGTCAGGCCGAATCGGTTGAGCCGCGCCGGATCGATCGACACGCGCATCTGCAGCGCGCGCTCGCCGAACAGATCGATACTGGCGACGCCCTCGGCGGTCAGCAATTCGGGGACGATGTCGTTCTCGACCACGCGAGTCAGCTCCGCCTCGCCCAGCGTGTCGCTTTGCACCACCAGCCGCATGATCGGCCACGCGTCGGCGTCGGCCTTGGTGATATTGACCTGCTCGACCCGGTCGGGAAGGTCGCGGGTGACGCGGCTCACCGCCTCGCGCACGTCGGATGCCGCCGTGTCGAGGTCGACGCCGGGATTGAACTCGGCCCGGACGCGCGTGTTGTTCTCCTCGCTGGAAGAGCGGATCTGCCGCACCCCGGTCACTCGGGCCACCGCGTCCTCAAGGATGCTGGTGACTTCCGCGTCCATGGTCTCGGGCGATCCGCCGGGCAGCACCGCCGACACCGACACCACGGGCCGGTCCACATTGGGCAGTTCGCGCACTTCCACGCCAAAGATTGCCGCCAGCCCCGCCAGCAGGATCAGCAGGTTGAGCACACCCACCAGCAGCGGCCGCTTGACCGCCAGCATGGGAAGATCGGACCTATCCTTCATCGCCGCTTCCGCCAGCGCCTTCTTCCGCAGGCTGCAGCCGCGCCTTGCCCGGGGGCGGCGCCTTGGGAACGACCAGCCTGATCGCCTGTCCGTCGCGCACCTTCTGCACGCCCTCGACGATCACGCGGTCGCCGCGCGACAGGGCGCCGTCGACGAACACCTGCCCCTCGCGCCGCGCGGTGATGGTAACGGGCACCTGCTTCGCCTTGCCCTCGCGCACCACGAACAGATGCGATCCCTCGCCGCCCCAGACGATGGCTTCCTCGGGCACGGCAGGGCGCGGATCGCCGCGGCGGTCGACGGTGACGCGAAAGCTCATACCCGGTCGCAGCCGGTCGTCGCGATTGGGAACAGAGGCGCGCACAATGAAATCGCGGCTGTCCTGCGACACCCGGCTGTCGGTCGCGACGATCCGCGCCTCGATCGTGCGGTCGTCCTGCGCAAAGGGCGCGATGGTCACCGTCTCGCCGGGACGCAGTGCGCTGAACACGGTTTCGGGAGCGTTGAAATCGACGAACAGGGTGCTGCGCTTGTCGATCTGCGCGATGGGCGTCGAATCGTTCACGCGGTCGCCGGGGTCGATCTCGGTCAGGCCGATATGGCCCGAAAACGGCGCCCTGATCGTCCGGTCGGCCAGTTCGGTGCGTGCCTGCTGCAATTCGACCTGGGCCGAGGCGAGCGCGGTTTCCCCTGCCTCGATCTGGCTTTCGGAAATGGCGCCCGTATCCTCGATCCGGCGATAGCGGCCCAGCAGCTGGTCCGCCTCGCGCAATTGCACCTGCGCCGCCTCGACAGCCAGCCGTTCGCGCCGCGAATCGAGTTCGACCAAAGGCTGGCCCTTGCGCACGTAATCCCCCGCGGTGAACAGCACCCGCGTGACGCGGCCCGAAGTCTCAGGATAAAGCTCGGCGCTGGTGGACGCCCTTGCGGTGCCGATCATCTCGGTCGCGACCTGCAGCGGGCGGAACTGCAGCGGCTCTGCCACGACGGGCACCGGATCGGGCGTGCGATCCTCCTGCTGATCGGAACATCCGCCCGTGACCACAAGGACGATCAGCCACAGAAGCGAAAAAGTACGACAAATCATCGGGCCTGCATAACCGGGCCTGACCGATAGCAAAAGCGCCGTTTCGGCTAATATTCATATGCTTGGGCAGCGACATCGGCAAAACAGCTGTCAAGCTGTCCGATCAGGCATGTCCCGGCGCCGCCGCATGGACCGGCACGGCACGCGCCATCGGCTGCCATTTCCAGTAGGTCAGCGTCCGCCACAGCCATTCCAGCGGGCCAAACCGGAAATGGTGCAGCCACGCCAGGCTCCAGATCATCTGCACCGCGGCGATGGTCGCCACGATCAGATAGAGCTGGGACCGGTCGAACCGCCCATAAAGACCAAAACCGAAGCCATAGAACAGCGTGATGCAGATCAGGGTCTGCGTCATGTAATTGGTCAGCGCCATCTGCCCCGCCGCCGCGAAACCGCGCTGTAGCATGGCGAACAGCCCCAGCCTCACCACGCAGAGCACCAGCCCCAGATGGCCCAGCACCATCGCCAGCCGGCTGAACTGATAGGTCCGCCCCGCCGCCGCCGACGCGACCGGGCCATAGTCGCCCGCCTGCAGCAGGCCCAGTTCGTAAAGCCCGAGCGGTATGCCCACGGCATAGCCCGCCGCCGCCATCCCCGCATAAAAGCCAGTGCTGCGCCGCGCGGTGAGCACATCCCATTTCAGCAGCGCCATGCCGATCAGCATGAAGGGCACCATGTCGAAGGCCAGCCAGAAGGGCGCGCGCACCCACTGGAATTCGAAACTGAACGGCAATTGCTGCAGGACGGAACTGACATAGGATCCGCTATGCCATTCGGTGAACATCGCATCGGTCTCGGCGGTCGGCACATATTCGGACAGCGTCTCGTTCCATGCGTCGAGGGTCTCGCGCTGCCCCTCGTTTAGCGTGCCCCCTTGGGCAAGCACGGCCTGCGCCTGCGCGGCATTACCGGCATCCTCCAGCGTCCCGCGATAGCCAAGCTCCATCTTCACCGCCGCCACCGCCAGCAGCGCGATGCCGATGGCCAGTTGCCAGCGCGCCGGAACCTTGCGCACGACGAACAGCGCAAAGCCGCAGATCGCATAGGCGAACAGGATCTCGCCCGGCCACAGCAGCAGCGTCCAGTGGATCAGCCCGAACAGGCCAAGCCAAGCCATGCGCCGGAAATAGATGTCGGCAGCGGCCATGCCCACGCCCGCCCGCTCCATCCTGACGGTCATCAGCACGATCCCGGCTCCGAACAGCATGGAAAAGATGCCGCGCATCGTCCCTTCGAAACCGACATTCATGATCTCGAACAGCAGCAGGTTGACCCCGGTGCTGCCGCCGGCGGCGAACGGATTGCCATAGGCCTGCCAGACAAGGCCGAATGCCGAGATGTTCATCAGCAATATGCCGAAAACCGCGATCCCGCGCAGAACGTCGAGCGAGCCTATGCGGTCGGCCCCGGAAACGGGTGAGGCGGATAACGGAGAGTCAGGAACGGGCGCAGCGGGGGCAGCCGCAAGAGCGGGCCCTGTTATCGAAGGACTCGTCATCGAAGGACTCCCGGTCCCCGAGGCAGCACATCGGCCGCGACCCACGCCTGTCAGCACCGCCCCCGGATTCCGGCGCTGTCCGGGCGCAGGCTATCCCCGATCACGCAGCTTGGCAAATCACCGCGCGAACGGGAGAGTCCGCCGGTCAGACCGAGCGGTAGAATGCGATCTCCATTTCGCCGTCCACGCACTCCAGGATCGGCGGCACCAGCCGGTCGTGGAAGTCGATCGACATATGCGTATCGAACGCCGCATCGTCCTTGAACGTCGCGACCACCTGGAACAGGTCCGGATCGTCCTCCGACTGGAACAGTTCGTACACGACCACACCCGGCTCGTGTTCGAAGGCCAGCGACTTCATCTCGCCCTGCAAGGCGATCAGCTCCTCGCGGCGACCGGGCTTGGCGCGCAATTGCGCGATAAAGCTCTTCCCGCTCATCGCGCCGCCTCAAGGTCCAGCAGCATCTCGCGCTCGTAACTGCCGTCCATGCATTCGATCATCTCGGCGATCAGCGGCTTGTTCTGCTCATATTCCATGTGCGCCTTGTCGGCATCGGCGTCGACGAAGGATTCCAGCACCGCGAACATCTGCGGCTGCTCCAGCCGGAAGAACTGGAAATGCAGCACGCCGGGCTCTTCCGGCGCCTGCTGCTCCATCTTGCGGGCGGCGGCGATGAAACGATCCTCGGCCCCCTCCTTGATGCGAAAGCGCGACAGGAAACTATAGGCCATGGAATCTCTCTCCGTCTGTCGGCGGTGAACCGCCTGTTTCGATATAAAAAACATACATGATTGCTTTTGGAAAGGGCGTTTCGCTTGTTCGGGCGCATCAAAAGCAGCCCCGGCAACACCCCGAACGCTATTTGACGACAGCTGCCACAAGGGGCTTGCAATAAATACAAACATGCATGAATGTCTGTTTCTGCCCGATGAGGGTGTCGTTGCCATCCCCGCCAGAGGGATGGAAATGGGGAGAGAGGAACAATGAAATACATGCTCGGCGTGCAATGCGCCCTGTCCGCCCTTGCCATCGCGTCATTGCCGTCCGCTTTGCGCAGGACATGGCGGATCCCGCGCCCGATCAGGAAGAGCCTGCCGGTCCCGCCACCGTCGTCAATCCTCCGGACGATACCGCTGACGGCGGACGCACCGGTCTTAACGAAATCGTCGTCACCGCCACCCGCCGCAGCTCGGACCTGCAGACGACGCCGATCGCGGTGTCCGCCGTCGACAGCGCGCTGATCCAGCAATCCTCGCCGCGCGACATCGGCGACCTTGCGGCCTTCGTGCCGAACTTTTCGGCGGCGACCATCGCCAATTTCAACGCGGCCTCGTTCGCCATGCGCGGCGTGGGCCAGACCTCGATCATCGTCTATTTCGAACCGCCGGTCGCGGTGCTGGTCGACGATTTCGTGGTGCCCTCGGTCCAGACGCAGCTGCTCGACACGTTCGACATCGAACAGGTCGAGGTTCTGCGCGGCCCGCAAGGCACATTGTTCGGCAAGAACACCACCGGCGGCGTGGTCACCGTCAGGACCAAGCGCCCGATCATGAACTACATCGGGGTCGAGGGCCGCGCCGAATTCGGCGAGTTCGGCACGACCCGCCTGCAGGGCGCGGTCAATGTCCCGCTCGGCTCCATCGCGGCCCTGCGCCTTGTCATGGGGTCCGAAACGTCGGACGGCTATTACCGCAACGACCATTGCTATGGCCCGGTCACGGCCTTCGTCCCCAGCAAGTTCAATGGACAGCAGGGCTGCCTGAACGGCGAAAAGCTGGGCGGAAAGGACGTCTGGCAGGCCCGCGCCAAGCTGCTGGTCGAGCCGACCGACAATATCTCGGCCCTGTTCCAGTACGAATGGCTGCGCGACCGGTCCGACGTCGTCCCCTCGGTCAACGTCAACTATCTGTACGAGGGCGATACCCCGCTGCTGACCGACCTGCTCGGCCTGACCGATCCCAATGCGGAGAACATCGATCCGCTCGACCGCGCGGCCTATACGGGCCGGACGCTCCCCAGCGTCAATCTGGAAGCTGGCCAGCGCATCTCGGTCGACGGGTACTACGGCAATATCGACTGGGATATCGGTTCGGGCGTCATCACCTCGGTGACCGGCTACCGCTCGCAGCGTTCGCAGATCCCCAACTCCTACGCCGGTGCGACCGCGGTTGCGCCCGATGGCGAACGGCTGTCCTTCTTCGACGCATCGCGCGACGACGACCGCAAGACGTTTCAGCAGGAACTGCGCTATGCGAGCGACTTCGACGGGCCGTTCAACTTCATCGCGGGCGGGTTCTATCAGCGCGACAAGATCGACTTCTGCGTGTCGCAGATCCTAGGCTTCCTCGACCTGACCGGCGGCCCGCTGCCGTTCGGCGACTGGAACTCCACGCCCTATGTGCTGTGCAACGCGCAAAAGGCGACGTCCAAGGCGCTGTTCACCGAAGGCACGTTCGAAATCACGCCCGAACTCTCGCTGACGGTCGGCGGCCGGTACAGCTGGGACGACAAGACATGGCGCGGACGCCAGCAGGCCTTCGCGGCCGAGCTGGAAGGCGGCTTCGACCTGTCGATCCCGCTCGACACAGCGCTGGATGCCAGCGTCTATGACTATCCCGCCAATGTCATCACGGTGGAGGACAGCTGGGAAGAACCGACCTATCGCGCCAGCCTTGGCTGGCAGGCGACGCCCGACCTGTTCGTCTATGGCACCTATTCGCATGGCTACAAGGGCGGCGGGTTCAATGACCAGATCGGCGGCTTCGCAGCCTTCGGCACCGACCTCGACGCCTTCCGCGAAGCCGCGCAGGCGACCGATCCGGAACTGGCCGACAGCTTCGAGGCGGGCATCAAGTCCGAATTCCTCAACAACCGCCTGCGCTTCAACCTGACCGGCTTCTACGTGAAGTACGACGATCTGCAAAAGCAGCTGAACGTGCCGATCGAGGTGAACGGCCAGCCCAACCAGGTCACACTGTTCGTCAATGCCGCCAGCGCCGAAGTAAAGGGTCTTGAACTTGAAGCCTCAGCCAATCCCTTCGCAGGCTTCACCCTGCGCGGCGTGCTTGGCTATCAGGACGGCAAGTACAAGGAATATGACGCGCCCAACGCCGGCTATGACCTGTCGACCGCCCCGCTGGACCGCGCGCCCGAATGGCAGTGGACCATCGACGGCAATTACGAACTGCCGCTGGGTGCCGACCATTCGCTGACGCTGAACGGCAATGTCGCCTATACCGATCGCAACCTGAACACGCAGGCGATCGACGATCCGCTGGGCAACACCTTTCTCGATGCGCGCACGCTGGTGAACGCATCGATCACCTTGGGCGAGATCGACGACAGGTACTACATCCGCGCCATCGGCCGGAACCTGACCGACGAGCGCTACCGCGTCGGTATCCAGAACGTGGCCGGGCTGTGGGTCAACGCCCAGTACGGCGCGCCGCGCTACTTCGGCCTCGAAGTGGGTGCCAAGTTCGGACAGGATTTGTTCCGCTAAGTCCGCTTGATCGGAGAGGCAGCCGCACCCTGCGCGGCTGCCTCTTCCCGTATTTACGCCAAGAGATTCACTCCGATGCCCTCCACCCCCCTTCCCCTCCGCGCCCTCCTGCTCGCCGCGCTGGCCGTACCGCTGACCGCTTGCGGAGGGGCTTCCGGAGACACCGACGACAGCGCCTACAGCCGGTCAAACGCGATCCTGACCGATGCCAGCGACGGCGCGGACTGGCCCGCGTTCGGCCGCACCTATGGCGAACAACATTTCAGCCCGCTGGACCAGATCGACACCGGGAACATCGGCTCGCTGGGGCTCGCATGGTCGCTCGACCTGCCGCCGGGCAATCCGGCGACGGGGCCGGTGGCGGTCGATGGGGTGATCTATTTCGCCTCGGGCTACAGCGTCGCCAACGCGGTCGATGCCAAGACCGGAAAGCTGCTGTGGACCTATGACCCCAAGGCGCCCGAAGCCGCGGGCGACAAGCTGCGGCAGGGCTGGGGGAGCCGCGGCATCGCGTGGTGGAACGGCAAGGTCTATATCGGCACGCAGGACGGCCGCCTGATCGCCATCGACGCGAAAACCGGCCAGCCCGTCTGGTCGAAACGCACCTTTGCCGAAGACGAACCGCGCTTCATCTCAGGCCCGCCGCGCGTGTTCGACGGCAAGGTCATCATCGGCCACGGCGGCGCCGACAGCGGCCCGATCCGCGGCTATGTCACCACCTATGACGCCGAGACGGGCGAGCAGCTGTGGCGCTTTCACACCGTCCCCGGCAACCCCGCCGACGGGTTCGAGAGCAAGGCCATGGAGATGGCCGCCGAGACATGGTCGGGCGAATGGTGGAAATACGGCGGCGGCGGCAATGTCTGGAACGCCATGACCTATGACGCCGAACAGGACCTTGTCCTGCTGGGCACCGGCAATGGCGCGCCGTGGAACCGCAAGATCCGTAGCGAGGGCAAGGGCGACAATCTGTTCCTGTGCTCAATCGTGGCGCTGGATGCCAAGACCGGCGAATATCGCTGGCACTACCAGATCAATCCGGGCGAAAGCTGGGACTTCAACGCCAGCATGGACATGGAGCTGGCCGAGCTGACCATCGACGGCAAGCCGCGCAAGGTGGTGATGACCGCGCCCAAGAACGGCTTCTACTACGTCATCGACCGCACCAACGGCAAACTCATCAGCGCCGAGCCTTTCGTCACCGTCACATGGGCCAAGGGCATCGACAAGGAAACCGGCCGCCCGATCGAGATCGACAATGTCCGCTACGAGGACGGCCCCGTCACCTTTCAGCCCACCCCCGTCGGCGCGCATAGCTGGCTGCCGATGGCCTACAGCCCGCAAAGCGGCCTCGCCTATATCCCCACGCTCGATCTGGAGGTCACCTATGACGACGCGGGCGTGACGAAGGACAATTTCGAATGGGCCGGGCGCATGGGGCTGACCAGCGGGGTCGGCTATGCGGTGTCGATACCCGAGGGCGCGACGAACACCGGCTACCTCACCGCCTATGACCCGGTCGCGCAAAAGGTCGCATGGCGCATCCCCATGGATGTGCCGTTCAGCGGCGGCGCGATGGCGACCGCAGGCGGGCTGGTGTTCCAGGGCCGGGTAAACGACGATTTCACCGCCTATGATGCGAAAAGCGGCAAGGTGCTGTGGACCTTCGACGCCAAGGCCCCCGTCATCGCCCCGCCCATCACCTATACCGTCGACGGCGAGCAATATGTCACCGTGATCGCAGGCATGGGCACCAGCCCCGGCCTGTTCGGACCGATGACCGCGCAGTTCGGCATCGACTACCGCACGCAGGCGCGCCGGGTGCTGACCTTCAGACTGGGCGCGAACGGCACGCTGCCTGCCAAGGTGCCGTACAAGGCAGTGGCGTTCAACGATCCGGATTACGCGCCGAACGCCGCGCTGTCGGCACGCGGCTCGGAAATCTTCGCCTCCCGCTGCGGGGTGTGCCATGGCGGCGGCGCGATCGCGGGCGGCACCGCGCCCGATCTGCGCACATCGGGCATCGTCGCATCCGCCGATGCGTTCCACAGCGTCGTCGGCGAAGGCGCGCTGATCCCGATGGGCATGCCCAAATTCGGCGAGTTGTCGGACAGCGACCTCAAGGCGCTGCGCCAGTATATCCGCGACCAGGCCGCCGTGCTGCGGACGGGCGGCAAGGCATCGACCAGCGTGGGCGCGAACTGACCGGTTCGCGCCCCGCCGATCCCCTGCTTACATGCTGGCGCGCCCTACATCTCTGCCGTGCGGGTCTTTCCGTCCCAGTCGCGCGCCGCCTGCTTGATCTTCTCCAGCGTTTCCAGCATCGCCGGGCGCGCGTCGATCATCTCGATGATCGTGCCCGGCTTCGCGTCGGCAGGCTCAAGATAGGCAAAGCGCGAGAACGGCAGCTCGCCTTCCAGCACCACCTTCATCCCGGCCTTTTGCGCGGCGGCCAGTTCTTCCTCCAGCCGGTCGGTAAAGGTGCCCAGGTGATGGACGCCGCTCTTCCCCGATTCCAGGAAATCGCGATAGGTCGACGGGGCGGAACCCGGTTCGATCAGCTCGATCATCGTGTCGCCGCTGTATGCCACGGCCACCGCCTTGAAGACCGGCGCATCGACCGCAAGATCCGTTCCGTTCGCCCGCAGCCATTCGAACGGCAGCGGCACGGGAAAGTGAAAGAACGGCCCCACGCCCATGACCTGCGTCCAATAATCGATGTGCTTTTCTATCTCGTCCACGACATAGGCGATCTGGAACACATTCCCGAAATTGCGGCTCATGGCGCGCTCTCCTTTCCCGTTTGCATTTTATCGTAAGCGTTCGCTCGTCTTGAACGAATCCACTTGCAAACATTCATGCATGTCTTTTTTATAGGAGTCGATCCGCCGTTTCGCCTTCCGGTGAAAGCGCCTTGGCGAAACGCGAACTGGCCATCGCGCCGGTGCGCCGAGCGGACAGAGCAAGCAAGATGCCGGCACCGACCGGCGCGGAGGATGCCATGAAACTCGAAACCGAAATGTGGGACATTCACGTCGGAACGCCCCACCCGTTCAACAACCGGTCGCCGAAAATCGACAACGGCACCGACCGCCCCGATCACGACCGCGATTTCGCGCGCGAGGAATGGGACAAGGTCTTCGCGAAAAGCTGGCTGATCGCATGCCCGGTCGCCGATGTCGCCGAACCCGGCGATCTGTTTCGCTTCGATATCGGGGACGAAAGCTTCATCATCGTGCGCGACGACGACGATGTGATCCGCGCGCATTACAACGTCTGCCCGCACCGCGGCAGTCGCCTCGTGCTTGCCGATTTCAGCACGCTGTCGGGCTTTACCTGCCCGTTCCACAGCTGGAAATTCGACCTCGACGGCAAGAATAGCGAGGTGACGGACGAAAACACGTTCCAGCCCGAAGTGCTGTGCCATGACCGCGACCTGACCTCGGTCCGGTGCGAAACGGCGGCGGGGCTGGTGTTCATCTCGATGAACCCCGACGTCATGCCGCTCGACGAATATCTCGGACCGCTGAAGGCGCAGCTCGAGCTTTACCAGATCGACGACATGTATGTCGTGCAGCACCGCCAGTCGGAATGGGGCGCGAACTGGAAGGGCGGCGTCGACGCCTTTGCCGAGACCTATCACCTCCATGCCGTTCACCCGCAGACCCAGTGCCTGATGGACGACCGCACCCAGATCGACCTCTATCCCAATGGCATGAGCCGCCAGTTCGTCCCCTTCGCGCAGCCCAGCCGGCGCTATGACGATCAGGAAACGGTCAATGACGGGATCAAGATGATGCTGTCCGACGCGGGCATCGACCCCGAGGATTTCGACGGCAGCGCGCAGGAAACCCGCCGCGCGGTCCAGCTGGCCAAGCGCAAGCGGTCGGACGATCTCGGCCTGAACTATGAACGCTTCAGCGATACGCAATTGTCGGATTCGACCGTCTATTCGGTGTTCCCCAACGCCCAGATCGGCTGCCACCCAGAGGCGGTGTCCTGCACCGGTTCCTGCCCAATGCTCAGGATCCGAACCGCTTCACCTATGACACGCTGATCCTCTATCGCCATGTCGATGCGCCGGGTTACACCGCGCCCGCATGGATGGGGCTGGCCCAGACCGACCTGTCGGGCAAGACGCGCCCCGAAATCGTGCGCACCGGCATCGGCGAGCCTCCGGGCCTTGGCGAGGTGCTGGACCAGGATTCCGAATTACTGCCCATCGTTCAGGCGGGCGCGCGCTCGCGCGGCTTCCGCGGGCCGCTGTGGAGCGAGCAGGAAGCCCGGCTGCGCCACTTCCACAAGGAAATCGACCGCTACATGGACGGCGAGAAATAGCGGCGGCGAGAATTAGCGTAAAAAGAGGGGAGCCACTCCGGATGGAATGGCTCCCCCAGATTCTGCCGGCAGGCAAAACTCAGAACGGTCGGATCGTCACGCCATTGTCGACCACCATCTCGGCCCCGGTGACGAAACGCGATTCGTCGGACGCCAGATAGAGCACCATCATCGCGATATCGCGCGGATGCCCCGGCGATCCGGGCGGCAGGATCCCCTCGGCGGGAATATCCTTGGCCTCGCGCCCTTCGGCGGTCTGCACCATCGGCGTCTCGATCGCGCCGGGATGGACCGAATTGCAACGGATCGCATAGCCCTTTTCCTGGCACATCACCGCGACCGACTTGGTCAGCGCCCGCACCGCGCCCTTGGCGGCGGAATAGGCGAAGAAGATCGGATAGCCCAGCAGCGCGCCGGTCGAGGACATGTTGACGATGGAACCGCCCTCGCCCTTGTTCATCAGCGGGATCGCGTGCTTGCAGCCCAGAAACACCCCGTCGCTCATCACCGAATTGACCCAGCGATATTTCTCGAGCGAGGTATCCTCGACATCGGCGTTCAGTACGACACCGGCATTATTGACCAATATGTCGAGGCGGCCGTGCGTGTCCTCGATGGATTTCATCACCGAGATCCAGTCATCCTCCGACGCGACATCGTGGCGCAGCGCCATGGCCCGGTCGCCGATCGTGTCGGCAAGCGCCTGCGCGGCCTTTTCGTTGACGTCGGACACCACCACAAGCGCGCCTTCAGCCGCCAGGACGCGGCAGGCCTCCGCCCCCAGCCCCGATCCGCCGCCGGTTACCAGCGCCACCTTGCCTTCTACGCGTCCCATGCCTCTCTCCTTCAATATCCGATGCGGTCTGATCGCCGCGATTGCGGTATGGATTCGTCAGCCCCCTAATCGGGCCGGAATTTCGCTTTGCGCCCTTCGGCAAATGCAGCCACGCCTTCGCCGCCATCGGACGATCCCAGCGTCGCATCGCCGAACCGCCTGCCGAAACGCAGAGCCATGTCTTCGGGCATTGCGCGGCTTGCGTCGTACAGCGCCAAAGCGTGTCCGACCGCGTCCCAACTGTGGCTCAGCATGGTCTCAACCGTGCCAATCGCGCGCTCCAGCAGCGCGTCCGAGGGGAAAATCTGCGTCACCAGACCCAGCTGGTGCATCCGCTCGGCGGAAAGCGGTTCACCCGTCAGGATCATCGCCAGCCCGGTCGCGCGCGGCAACTGGCGCGCAAGCCGCTGGATCCCGCCCGCATAGGCGAACAGCCCCCGCTTCACTTCGCTCAGGCCGAAAATCGCATGCGGAGCGGCAAACACCATGTCGCAGGCCAGCACGATCTCGAACCCGCCAGCCACCGCCGCGCCGTTCACCACCGCTATCAGGGGCTTGCTGCGCTGCCGCTCGGTAATGCCGCCGAACCCGCGGCCGGGGATCAGGCCCTGCCCGACGCCCGCCTGCGCCGCTTCCTTCATGTCCATGCCCGAACAGAACGCCCTGTCGCCCGCGCCGCAGAGCAGAACCGCGCCAATGGCCTCATCGGCTTCGGCACGGGTGATTGCCTCGTCCAAAGCGGCGGAGGTCGCGGCGTCCAGCGCATTGGCGCGCGAAGGGCGGTCGATCGTCAGGATGCAGATGGCTCCGCGACGCTCCTCGACCAGGCCTGCCATGGTATCAGGCCGCCCCGCCCTCGTCGAAATAGTCGGGCATGCCGCCGGGCCAGACGACCCCCCATTGCGCCTGTCCGCCATCGATGATGATCAGATCGCCGTTTATGAAATCGGCGGCAGGGGATGCCAGATACATCACCTGCTCGGCCACGTCCCACGCATTGCCACGCTTTTTCATGGGGTTGGCCTTGTGGAAACGCTGCAGCGCTTCCTCGGGATAGACGGCGAAACCCTCGGTCTCGATCACGCCGGGGCCAATGCAATTGACGCGTATGCCGTGCGGTGCCCATTCGGTCGCGACGGTCTTGGACAGATAGATCACCCCCGCACGCGCCGCGCAGGTGTGCGCCGCCTGCGGCATGCCGCGTTCGACATTGGCGACGATATTGATGACATGGCCCTTGCGCCCGTCCTTGCGCCAGCGCTGCGCGGCCTCCTGCATCATCCACCACGTGCCGTTGAGATTGGTGTCGATCACCGCGTTCCAGCCCTTGCGGCTGAAATCGATGGCATCCTGCGGGAACTGGCCGCCCGCATTATTGACCAGCGTGTCGATCCCGCCGAACCGGTCGGATGCATCGGCGATCATCGCCTCCACCGCATCGGGGTCGCGGATGTTGGTCGGGTAGAAATGGATCTCGCGACCGACTTTTTCCGCAATGGCATCGCGCGTGCGTTCCAGCTTTTCCTCGGTCCGGCCGCAGATGATCACCGTTGCGCCCAGCCTTGCGGCGAGGAACGCCATCGCCTTGCCCATGCCGCTGCCGCCACCGGAAATCAGTATGACGTGATCGGCCAGCAGATCGCTGCGAAAGACGGTTGGCAAACTGGCGAGATCGTCCTCGTGCAGCCCGCGCTTGGGCCGAGTGGGATCGTTGGGATCGGGCCGGATTATCCGAGGTTCGTTCATGGGATCCCTTCTCAACCTGCATCCACCCCGAACGCTCGAAAAGAAGGCGCCGGTTCGGTTATCGTGTCAAACCTCGATGCTGGATGGCAAGGTAAAAAACAAGCAGGAATGTATTTTTCTTGGCTAGATCGTCGCCAGCGATCCTAGAATCGCCGTCGCCTGGCTCGACAGCGTGCCGCCATTGGCATGGGCCAGCGCGATATCGACATCGGCCAGCGGATTGGCGGCCTCGCCCCGGATCTGCCGAACGCCTTCGATCAGGGTAAACAGGCCGTACATGCCCGGATGCCCGAAGGAGAGGCCGCCCCCATTGGTGTTGACCGCCAGCCGTCCGCCGGGCGCAATGGCCCCGTCCGCGACAAAGGCGCCGCCCTCGCCCTTGGGACAAAAGCCCAGATCCTCGAGGAACAGGATCGTGTTGATCGTGAACGCATCGTATAATTGCACGACATCGACATCGGCGAGCCCGATCCCCGCGCAGCGATAGGCGCGCGGGCCGGATTCAGCCGCGGCCGTCGTGGTCAAATCCCCGCTTTGCGACACCGAATTGTACCATGTGGCCGCCGCCGCGCCCAGAACCGGCACGGGCGCCGCACGAAGGTCGCGCGCCCGCTCGGTCGAGGTCACGACGATGGCGGCCCCGCCATCGGTGACGAGGCAGCAATCAAATTTCCCCAACGGGCTGCTGATCGTACGCGCGTTCAGACAATCCTCGATGGTCAGCGGATCGCGCACGAACGCCTCGGGATTGCCGGCCGCCCATTTGCGTGCCGCGACCGCGACCTCGGCCAAATGCGTGCGCGTAGTGCCATATTCGTGCATGTGACGCGCCGCCGCTAGCGCATAGCCCGATACGGGAAACAGCCCGTCGGACATGGCGTCCCATTCGTTCCAGCCTGCCGGAGTGGACAGCCGACCGCCACCGGTGCGCTGGTTCGATCCATAGGCGATCAGCGCCGTCTCGAACGATCCGGCGGCGATGCCGTGGCAGGCGGTGATCAGATGGCTGATGAACGACGATCCGCCCGTGCGGTTATTGTCGGTAAAGCGCGGATAAATCCCGAGATATTCCGCAAAGCTGAGCCCCGCGAACAGATCGCCCGGCAAGCAGCCGAACACCGCGTCGACATCGCCAACCGACAGCCCTGCATCGTCGAGCGCGCCCATTGCGGACCGCATCGCGATTTCCATGGCACTGTGGCCCGGCGCTTCGCCGACGCCCCATGTCGCGGCGCCTGCAATCGAACATTGCGCGCGGGGGAAGGCGCCCGCGGTCAACGCGCCGCCCTCGTTGCGTCGAACTGCACACGGGGCGCATCACCCGTCCGGTCGACAAAAACATCGACCCGCATGCCGATCGCCACGCTTTCGGCATCGATGCCGACGACATTGCCCATCATCCGGCCGCCGCCGTCGAAATCCACCAGCGCCACCGCCGTCGCACGACCTGCTCGCGAGGGGATCACTGTGACCGAATAGACCGTCGCCGGCGACGGCGCTTCGACCCATTCCCAATCACCATCGCCCGTGCCGGGTTCGGTAATGCGCGGCGGAAAGAACACTGTCCCGCTGGCACGGGAACGCTGGAACACAAGGCGTCCTTCGGACAGCGCCTCGCGCCACTGCTGTTCCGGCCCGGTCATCGGACACCTCCGCTGCGCGCAGCCTGCGCGGTTCGATCTTCCTCGCCGCCACTGCCAACCAGCCGTTCGATGGCGGCCGCGTCGAAGCCCGCTTCCTCAAGGATCTCCCGTCCGTCCGCGCCTAGGGCAGGCCCCGGATCGCCGATCGATCCCGGCGTGCCCGAAAAGTGCACCGGGATGCCCGGCATGCGCAGCGACCCCGCATCGGTCTCGCGGTCCTGCCAGAATCCCACGGCCTCGAGATGCTCGTCATGCAGAAGGTCCTGCAGGCTGGCAATCGCGGTCGCGGGGATCTGCGCCTCGCGCAGCAGCGCGACCCATTCGTCGGTGCCGCGGGTACGCATGGTTTCGGCAACATGGTCGAGCACGCGGGTGATATTATGCGTCCGGCTTTCCATGGTGGCGAAGATCGGGTCCTTCGACCATTCGGGATTGCCGATGGCGTCGAAGAAATTTCGCCAGTGCCGGTCGTTGTAGATCATCACCCCGATATAGCCGTCAGCCGTCTCGTACGGACGGCGCG
>CEOS01090261.1_pt1 | contig 25178 bp, 22 predicted proteins | sample 530601 | NCBI WGS metagenome assembly CEOS01 (sample SAMEA2620666, study PRJEB7988) | marine metagenome | biome: marine biome (ENVO:00000447); feature: mesopelagic zone (ENVO:00000213); material: "saline water (ENVO:00002010), including plankton (ENVO:xxxxxxxx)" | depth 1000 m
TCCTATTCACCTGGATCAGCTACGGCAACCCGCGCACCACCTCACCTCTCGAGGGCGGCATCAACAGCCAAATCCGCGACCTGCTCCGCCGCCACCGCGGCATGACCGAGGAACACCGCCGCCGCGCCGTCGAGTGGTTCCTCGTGCTCCACAAGCACCACATCGACCACGCGATCAGCCTCGCGACCACCGCCCCGACGACACCATCAGAAACAGCAACCGAACCCGACGACGAGCCCCTCGGCCCCACGCTCTACGACACCGGCCTCGACGCCACCGAAGGTCTCTGGCTCAGAACCGGATGGGCAGGACGCGCATGACACGCCCGACCCCATCCACACGTTTTGGCCGATAACCCGCAGTTGCAGGACGCCGTCGCCGTTATCACGGGCGGTGCCACAGGGATCGGCCGCGGCATCGCCGAGGAGTTCCTCGCCCAGGGCGCGACGGTCGTCATCGCCGACATCGAGCAGGACGCGCTCGATCGCGCCGCCGATGAGCTTGGCGTCGTCGGCATCCGCACCGACGTCGCCGACGCCGCATCGGTGCAGGCGCTCGCCGACGCCGTCGTCGCGCGGTACGGCCGCGTCGACGTCGTGGTCAATAACGCCGGCGTGGGCCCCGCGGCCCGCATGGCCGACCTCACGATCGACGACTGGCGCTGGATCCTCGACGTCAACCTCTTCGGCGTCATCAACGGCGTGACCTCGTTCCTGCCGCTGCTGCGGGCCAACGCGCGCGGCGGCCACATCGTCAACACCGCCTCGATGTCCTCCTTCGCGCCGCTTCCCGGACTCGGCGCCTACGCGGCGTCTAAGGCGGGCGTCGCCGCGCTCTCGGAGGTCCTCGCGGCCGAGCTCGCCGAAGACGGATCGGCCGTGCACGTCACGCTCCTCACTCCCGGCAGCGTCCGCACCGACATCGCGCGGAGCCTCCGCAACCGGCCGGAGGGATCCGCCGGCGCCCTCGCCGACATCGACCTGGCCGCCGATCCCGAGCGCGCCGCACGCTCGATGTGGCTGACCCCGCGCGAGGCGGGCGCGGTCGTCGCGCGTGCCGTGCTCGCCGACGACTTCTACGCCATCACCCACCCCGGTCTGCTGCATCGGGTCGACGAGCGTCACGAGCAGATCCGCCGAGCCTTCCTCGCCTACCCGCCCATCGACCAGAGCCGCACGCCCGACTCGGACAAGGAGATCCGATGACCGACGCACCCACCACCCTGCCGACCCTCGACGCCGAGGTCGTCGACGCCCTCGCCGCCGTGGTCGGCGCCGACGCCGTGTACGTCGAGCGACAGAAGGTCGACGAGTTCAAGGACGCCTACTGGATCCCCGGCGACGAGACCTACGCTGCCGCGGCCGTCGTCCAGCCGACGACGACCGAACAGGTGCAGGAGATCATGCGCATCGCGAATCGGTATGGGATCCCGGTGTGGCCGCACGGCCAGGGCCGCAACGTCGGCTACGGTGGCCCGTCGCCGCGCGTGCGCGGGTCGATCCAGATCGGCTTCCAGAACATGAACCGCGTGCTCGAGATCAACGAGGAGCTGGCCTACGCCGTCGTCGAGCCGGGCGTGCGCTGGTTCGACCTCTACGACGCCGTGAAGGAGGCGGGCTACGCCCTGATGACCCCGTGCCCCGATCTCGGGTGGGGCTCGGTCATCGGAAACTCGATGGACAGCGGCATCACGTACCAGTTCTACGGCGCCGACTACATGTTCCCCACCGGGTTCGAGGTCGTGCTCCCCGACGGCGACCTCATGCGCACCGGCCCGGGCGCGATCCCCGGCAGCAAGGCGTGGCACCTGTACAAGCGGAGCCTCGGACCCTCGCTCGACCCGTTGTTCGTGCAGTCGAACCTCGGCATCGTCACGAAGATGGGCGTCTGGCTCAAGCGCCTGCCCGAGGCGTACGCGCCCGTCATGCTCGCCATCGGCGAGGACGAAGACCTCGAGCAGGCCATCGACACCATCCGCGAGCTGCGGCTCGGCGGTCACCTCGAGGGTGTGCCGACGTTCTACCCGACGCTGCGCGCCGCGGTCATGCTGAAGGACGACCTCGTCGTCGATGCGCGGACGCAGCTCACCCCCGAGGAGGTGCGTGCGATCGGCGAGCGCACCGGCGTCGGCGCGTGGGCCGCGCGCGCGGGCGTGTGGGGGGATGCCGACATCGTCGAGCTCCAGCTGAAGAAGATCCGCACCGCGTGGGAGAAGATCCCGAGCGGGCGCATGGAGGCGCCGCGCACGTACGCGCCCGACGAGTACGACCAGATCGTGTACTCCGCCGACCAGATCATGATCGGCATCCCGACACTGAAGGCGATCGAGAACACGCCGTCGCACGTCGCGCACGTCGGCTTCTCGCCGGTCGTGCCGATGCAGGGCACCGAGGTGCGCTACGTCATCGACCAGATGCGCAGGCTCATCACGGAGGCGGGTCTGAACTTCTCCGGCGGCATCATGGTCACCGGCGAGCGCGCCGGCGTCGTCGTCGCGGGCATGCAGTACGACCGCACCGACCCGGCCGCCGTGCGCAATGCCTTCGACCTCGCCAAGCGCCTCGTCGCCGAGATCGGCAAGCTCGGCTACGGGGAGTACCGCGCCCACCTGGAGTTCATGGACCTGGCGGCCGACCAGTACTCGTTCAACGATCACGCCTACCGGCGGTTCGTCGAGAAGATCAAGGATGCCGTCGACCCGCGCGGCATCCTCTCGCCCGGCCGCCACGGCATCTGGCCGGCGGCCTACCGCGACGGCGGGGAGCTGTCGGCGCGCCGCTGAGCGCGCGCACGGAGGGCCGGGGAGCGATTCCCCGGCCCTCCCGCGTTGCGCGCGCACCCACCGGTCTGGTCGCCGGAACGGGAGTGCGCAAACCTGCAAGTCGGCCACGTCGCCGTCCAAGTCCCGAGTCGCTCGTGCTCGCGACAATCGATCATCGATCACCGTCGACCACCATCGAGGAGGATGCCATGTCACTGATCACCGCCGAACGCACCGACCAGCCCTTCGACTTCGACCCGCGCGATTTCCGCCGCACGCTCGGCCGATTCGCCACCGGGGTCACCGTCGTCAGCTACGAGCTCGACGGCGCCTGCTTCGGGGCGACCGTGAACTCGTTCACGTCGGTCTCGATCGACCCGCCGCTCGTGCTGGTCTCGCTCGCGACCGGCAGCCGTGCCGCACACGCGCTGCCCGACCGCCCCTTCGCGATCAACGTGCTGCACCACGACCAGCACCCCGTCGCGATGCAGTTCGCCGGCAAGCCCGCGCTCGCGGAGCCCGTGGAGTGGCGCATGGACCACGCCGCGCCGCGGCTGGCCGAATCGCACGCGTCGTTCGTCTGCACCCCCTGGAGCGTCCACGAGGCGGGAGACCACGTCCTGGTGCTCGGCCGCGTCGAGCACTATGAGACGAGCGAGAGCGACGCGCTCGTCTTCTACCAGGGCCAGTTCCAGCGCGTCGGCCGCTCCGACTGACCCCGACCGCGTCACCCGACCCAGCCGACACGCCCCACCCGACACGCCCACCCAAGGAGACACCGATGTCCCTCACCGAGACCACGACCACCGCGACCGGCGGAGCGTCCGCGTCGCGCCCCCTCACCGGCGCCGAGTACATCGAGAGCCTGCGCGACGATCGGGAGGTGTACATCTACGGCGAGCGCGTCAAGGACGTCACGACCCACCCGGCGTTCAAGACGCCCGTCCGCTCGATGGCACGCCTGTACGACGCCCTGCACGACCGCGAGGGCGGCATGAAGGTCGTGCCGACCGACACCGGCAACGGCGGGTACACGCATCCCTTCTTCAAGATGGCGCGCAGCTCGGACGACCTCCTCGACGCGCGCGACGCGATCGCGCACTGGGCGCGGATGACCTACGGATGGATGGGGCGTACCCCCGACTACAAGGCGGCGTTTCTCGGCACCCTCGCCGTCAACGACGAGTTCTACGGCGAGTACCGGATCAACGCCCAGCGCTGGTACCGCGAGTCGCAGGAGAAGGTCCTCTACTGGAACCACGCCCTCATCAACCCGCCGATCGACCGCAATCTGCCGCCGGACGAGATCGGCGACGTGTTCGTGCACGTCGAGAAGGAGACCGACGCCGGCATCGTGCTCTCGGGCGCCAAGGTCGTCGCGACGGGCTCCGCGACGACGCACATGGCCTTCATCGCGCACGCGGGCGCACCGGTGCGTGACCGGAAGTTCGCGGTCGTGGCCGGCGTCGAGATGAACACGCCCGGCGTGAAGCTGATCAGCCGCACCTCCTACGCGCAGACCGCCGACACGACCTCCTCGCCGTTCGACTACCCGCTGTCGAGCCGCTTCGACGAGAACGACGCGATCCTCGTGCTCGACAAGGTGCTCGTGCCGTGGGAGAACGTCTTCCTCTACGGCGACGTCGAGCAGTTCAACCAGTTCGGCGTGAAGTCCGGGTTCGCCGCGCGCCTGACGCTGCAGGGCGCGACGCGTCTCGCCGTCAAGGTCGACTTCATCGCGGGGCTGCTGCTGAAGTCGCTCGAGCTGACGGGAACGCGCGACTTTCGCGGCGTCGAGGCGCGCCTGGGTGAAGTGCTGTCGTGGCGGTCGACGTTCTGGGCGATCACCTCCGAGATGGCGCGCAACCCCGAGCCGTGGCTGGGCGGCAGTGTGCAGCCGAACCCCGACGCGGTGAACTCCTACCGCTGGCTCAGCATGGTCGGCTACGCGCGCATCCGCGAGATCGTCCTGCAGGACCTGGGATCGGCGCTCATCTACCTGCCCTCGAGCGTGAAGGACTTCGACAGCCCCGACATCCGCCCCTACCTCGACCAGTACGTGCGGGGCTCCGGCGGCGTCGACGCCGAGTCGCGCGTCAAGACGCTGAAACTGCTGTGGGATGCCGTAGGCACCGAGTTCGGCGGGCGCCACGAGCTGTACGAGCGCAACTACCAGGGCAGCCACGAGCAGGTGCGCCTGCTGGTCGCGTGGGACCACGCCGGCCGCGGCACGAGCAAGAAGCTGATGGAGTTCGCCGACCAGGCCATGAGCGAGTACGACCGGGACGGCTGGACCCTGCCGGAATTACGGGACTGAGCGGCGGGCGCGACCGGAGGCCGCGGCGTCCGGTCGCGCCGCGTTCGCTGGTTAGGCTCGGCCCATGAGCGGAAGCTATCAGGAGATCCGCGGCCACGCCGACGACCTCAACAGCTGGCGTGCGCTGATCACCGGCGACCTGCCGGCCTTTCAGCGCGTCGAGAATCCCGGTGGTGAGGAGTTCGAGGGCACCCTGTCGCGTCAGATCCTCGACCGGATCAGCGCGCACCTCATCCAGATCCGCACCACCCGGCACGTCATCCACCGGACCGCCGAGCACATCCGGCACACACCGGAGCCGCTGTACGTGGTCATGTTCCAGATCGCGGGCACGTCGATGTTCACCCAGGCCGGCAGCAGCGCACCGCTCGGTCCCGGCGACTACACGGTGTCGACCTCGAGCGTGCCCTTCGACTGGGACTTCCACGGCGACTTCACCGTGTTCATGCTGCGCTTTCCGCAGGCGTTCATCGACGCGCCGCCGCAGTCCTTCCTTCCGCTGCTCGGGCGCGCCATCACGCCTCGCGACGGCTTCGGCCGCCACCTCTCGCCCTTCGTCGCCTCGGTCGCCGCCGACCCCGACCTGCTGCGCGGACCGGTCGGGCGCCGAGTCGCGCAGAACCTCGTCGACCTGTTCACGACGAGCTTCATCTCCGAGGCGCGCCTCGCCGAGCATATCGACGACGCCTCCTCCTCGCTCTTCCAGCGACTGACCGGCTACATCGCGGCACACCTGCGCGATCCGGAGCTCGACCCCGGCTCGATCGCCGCCGCGAACTTCATCTCCACCCGCTACCTGCAGGCGGTCTTCCAGGAGCACGGGACGACGGTCACCTCATGGGTACGGGAGCGCCGCCTGGCCGGCATCCGCCGGGATCTGGGCGATCCGATGCTGCGCGAGCGCTCGATCGGCGAACTCGCCGAGCACTGGGGCTTCCTCGACCAGGCCTACTTCTCCCGGGTGTTCCGTGCCGCGTTCGGCGAGAGCCCCAAGCAGTGGCGGGCGCGGTCGACGCGCGCCGAGACGGCGACGGACCGCGACCCGGCGCGGTGGGCGGGGAGGGGCGACGCAGGGGCCGGGTGGTCCTAGCCACCCGGCCCCCGGCCTGCCTGCGGAGCCCTAGGCGAGGGGCGCCGACGGCTCTCCCACGCGCACCATCACCTTGCCTCGATTGGAGCCGTCGAGGTTGATGCGCACGGCCGTCGCGGCGTTCTCGAGTCCCGCGACGACGTGCGAGCGCCCGCGCAAACCACCGTCCGCCCACGCCTGTCGCAGCACGTCGTCGAACTCGGCGAAGCGGTCGGCGAAGTCGGGCACGACGTAGCCCTCGATCCGCGCCCGCCGCCACAGCATGAGGGGCAGGTTCCGCACGCCGTAGGCCTCGGACGGGTCGCTCAGGTCGTACTGCGACATCGCGCCGCACAGCGCGATGCGGCATCCCACCGCCATGTGCGCCAGGACGGCGTCGAGCGTCGCGCCGCCGACGTTGTCGAAGTACACGTCGACGCCGTCCGGGCAGAGCTCGCCGAGGCGCGTCGCGACGTCCTCGCTGCGGTAGTCGATGGACTCCGCGGCGCCGATCTCGCGCGCGTACGCGCACTTCTCGGCGCCACCGGCGATCGCGATGACCCGGTTCCCGCGTGCGGCCGCCAGCTGCACCGCGATCGACCCGGTCGCCCCCGCGGCGCCGGAGACGACGACGACGTCGCCGTCCCGCAGTGCCGCGACCTCGAGGAGGCCGATCGTCGCGGCGCGCCCGACGTGCGAGAACACCGACAGCAGCGCCTCGTCGCCCACCTCGGCCGCCTCGGGACGTCGCTCCAGCAGCGCGGGGTCGGCGCGGGCGTACTCCGCGCACTCCCAGAGGCCGACGACCGTGTCGCCGGCCGTGAAGCCGGGATGCCGGGACTCGACGACCTCGCCGACGGCGCTGCCGATGACGGCGTCGCCGACCCCGAACGGGATGAACTGCTTCGCCGGGTCGAGGGTGAGCCAGTTGCGGGTGGTGGGGTCAATCGACAGCAGCAGGGTGCGGACGACGACCTCGCCCTCAGCGGCGACGGGGGCGGGGCGCGTCTGCAGGTCGATGCAGTCCGGCGAGTACTCGCCGACGACCGGCTCCCGGACGATCCACCCCCGGTTCACCGGGCGTCCGCCGCGTCGCCCTCCCGGTACTGCTTCGGCCAGATGCCGTGGCGACCGGGAGAGAGGATGCCCTTCGGGTCGATGGCGTCCTTCAGCGTCTCCGCGAACCGGCGGTAGGCGCCGTCGTTCCAGTTGTAGACGGCCTGCGCCTCGTCCATGTAGTCGATGTGCGCGCGGTACTCGCCGTACCCGAGGGCGCCGACCTCCTTCACGAGGCGGCGCACCGCATTGAATGCGCGTTCCGCTTGCTCCCTGTCGGTCACGTCGAACGGGATGCCGCCGACGACGCACGCGGAGCGCTCGTTGAACGCCATGACGCCGCCGAGGAAGTTCAGCCCCGCCTCCTCGACGCGCTTGCGCATCTCGTCGACGACGAAGCGGACCTCGCGCCCCTGCAGCGGCACGATCGGCGAAAAGCCGATGTGACCCATGTTCGGCGGGGTCGCCTCGATCAGCTGAAGGGTCGGGATACCGGCGTGGATCTGATCCGACGAGTTGGTGAGGCCCTTGTAGTCCTCGGGCGTGTAGAGCGGCGAATGGATGACGGTGGCGCCGGGGATCGCCTCCCACACCTCCTTCACGCGCTCGAGCTTGTACTCGACGATCTTCGTCGGGCCCCACAGCGCCGCGCGGGTCGCCCAGCGGCCGAGCCCGGTCCTGTCGGCGATCTCCTGGATCTGCTCCTCGGTCATGAGCGCCGGGCCATCGATGTCCGCGTCGATCAGCTGCGGAGCGGCGGTGAGGATCGTGTAGATGCTCGGCACGCCCTCAAGGATGCCCTCAAGGCGCAGCTCGCGGATCGCGTCGACGCCGGCCTCGAGATCGGCGTCCTTGGCGAGCGTGAGGCCGAGCGTCATGTAGCCCGCCGGCTTGCGCTTGAGCCAGACGCCGGCGCTGACGACGATGCCGTAGTTCGACTGCGCGAACAGCGGCTCGATGACCGGGCCGAGGCCGCGGCGGTACAGGTGCCAGGCCTTGTTGTCGGGGATCGCGCCCATTCCGGTGCGCACGAGCGACCCGTCCGGCAGCACCACCTCCAGGCCGCACAGGATCTGAAAGTCCGCGCCGTACGGCTGATAGGTCATGCCGTTGTCCATCGAGTTGCCGATGACCGAGCCCCAGCCGAGGTCGGGGACCGACAGCATGAGGGAGTGGCCCCCGGCCTCGATCGCGTCGTACAGGTCGAACCAACGCACACCCGGCTCGACGACCGCGTAGGCGAGCTCCTCGTTGATCTCGAGGACGCGGTTCATCTTCTTGAGACTGATCTGCAGCGACCCCCGCACGACGGGCGACGGGCCGCCGTAACCGTAGTTGCGTCCCTGGCTGTGCGGCCAGACCGGGACGCCGAATTCCGTGGCGATCCGCATGACCGCCTGCACCTCCTCCGTCGAGGTGGGCTCGACGACGGCGGATGCCGTGAAGGTGTCGTCACCGGGGATGTAGTACGGGTCCTTGAACTCGTCGACCGCGGCGGGGTCGACGATGACGCGCTCGTCGTCGAGAGCGTCCACGAGACGGGCCAGGACGGTCTCGTTGAGGGTGGGGCGATCGGCCATGATGCTTCCTGTCGGGGTTGGGTGGGCGGTCAGTCGTGGGCGGGCGGAAGGACGATGTCGAAGCGGACGGATGCCCACTGCGCGTCGGGGCTGGTGCCGTCGGGGGCGGTGGTCCCCGCGGGGTGGTGCGTGAACGTCTTGATGAGCGACTCCTTCACGCCGAACACCGAGTCGTCGGCGAGCTGCGGGTCGCCCTCGACGAAGATGTGCGTGACGAGGCGCCGGTAGCCGGGTGCGGTCACCATGAAGTGCAGGTGCGACGCGCGCCAGGGCGAGCGCGCGCACGCGGCGAGCATGTCGCCGACGGGACCGTCGTGCGGGATCGGGTAGGGCGTCGGGAACACGCCCCAGAACCGGTAGTCGCCCTCGGCGTCCGAGTACAGATGCGCGCGGCCGGCCGTGCGGTCGTCGTCGTACTGCACGTCGTAGAAGCCGTCCTCGTCGGCCTCCCACACCTCGATACGGGCGCCGGCGATGGGCTCGCCGGTCGTCGAGCGCACCGACCCCTCGACCCAGCAGGGTTCGCCCGTCGCGCCGGCGGCGATGTCGCCGCCGAGGGGGACGAGGGGGGCGTCGTCGACGAAGAACGGACCGAACACCGTCGCCTCGGTCGCGTCGCCCTCGACGGGCTGGTTGATCCCCACCGTCAGCATCGACAGGCCGAGCACGTCGGAGAGCAGGATGAACTCCTGCCGGCGGTCGTCGGTGATGTGGCCGACCCGGGTGAGGAAGCCGATCGCGTGCTCCCACTCGGCCTCGGTGAGGCGCACCTCGCGCGTGAACGCATGCAGGTGCCTGACGAGCGACTGCATGATCTCGCGCAGGCGCGGATCGGGCGTGCCCTCGAAGCTGCGCAGGACGGTCTCGGTGACGAGCGCCTCGGCGCGGTCCTGCTGGTCGGATATGGCGGTGTGCGTCATTGCTCCTCCTCCTTCGCCCGTCGTCCTAGATGACCTCGGGCGGGTACTTGTCGAACTCCGCCCGGAGGCGGTCGACCCTCGCCTGCACGAGCGGCCACCACTGAGGGTGGGTGATCGCGTACAGGTCGTCGTTCTCGACGGCGCGGGCGACGATGCCCCCGGCCGTCCGCGGATCCATCCACGGCAGCTCATCAGCGCCCTCCGTCGAGGTGAGGTCGACGTCCTTGAGCGCGCCCGCCTCGCCCGCCGGGCGCGCCTGCAGGCTGTTCTTGATGTTGGTGCGCACGGGGCCCGGAGGCAGCACCGTCACGTGGACGTCGGGGTGCTTCTCGGCGAGCTCGAGGGCAAGCGACTCGGACAGGCCCTGCACGCCGAACTTAGCCGCCGTGTAGGCGCCGAGCCCCGGCATGGGGTTGAAGACGGCGAACGAGGCGGTGTTGACGATGTGGCCGCCGCGCTCGTTGCCGAGCAGGAGCGGCAGGAACGAGTGGATGCCGTGGATCACGCCCCACAGGTTCACGTCGATCATCCAGCGCCAGTCCGCGAGGGTCAGATCCTGGATCAGCGCGGTCGGCCCGACGCCGGCGTTGTTGACGACGATGTCCACGCGGCCGTACTCCGCGACGGCGGCGTCGGCGAGAGCCTGCACGCTGTCGGCATCCGTGACGTCGGTGGGAACGGCGAACGCGCCGATCTCGGCGGCCGTGCGCGCCAGCGCCTCGGCGTTGATGTCGGCGATGACGACCCGCGCACCGCGGGCGAGGAACTCCTCCGCGATGCCGCGGCCGATCCCCGAGGCGCCGCCCGTGACGACGGCGACGCTTCCTTCGATGCGGGTCATGAAGCCCTCGCTCCTTCGCGCTCGCGGATCCAGCGGGCGATCTCGGTGTGATCGGCCGTGGGCGGCAGCTCCGCCACCGCGACCTCCCATTCTCCGACGAGCTCGTCGCCGAGGCCGCTCGGCAGCCCGAGCCCGCTCATGAGCGTCGTGGCGATCCGGGCATCCTTCAGCATGAGACGCGCGGAGAAGCCGGAGTCGTAGGTCTCGGGCAGCACGAACTTCGGCCACTTCGCCTCGCTCGAGCCGCTGCGCCCGCTCGACCCGTTGATGACGCGCAGCAGGACCCCCGGGTCGATCCCGAAGCGCTCGCCGGCCGTGACCGCTTCGCTCGTCGCCCAGAAGTGGATCGCGGAGAGCAGGTTGTTGAGCGCCTTGGCCGCGTGACCCGCGCCGACCTCCCCGACGCGGACGACGGTGCCGAGGGCGCCGAGCAGCGGCTCGATCTCGGTGACCGTCGATTCGTCTCCGCCCACCATCACCGTGAGCCGGCCCTCGGCCGCGCCGCGCACGCCGCCCGAGACGGGCGAATCGACGAAGCGGATGCCGCGGCCCGCCGCAGCGACGGCGTTGCGGCGCGTGTGCTCCGGCTCCGACGAGCTCATGTCCACGAGGATCGCCCCATCGGCGATCGCACCGGAGTCCAGCAGCGACGACAGGACGGCGTCGACGACCCGCGAGTCGGGCAGCAGCAGGACGATGACGTCGGCCCCGGCGACCGCGCCGACGACGTCGTCGGCGACCGCACCGCCCTCCGCGGCGAAGGCCTCACGGGCCGCGTCGCTGAGGTCGAAGCCGGTGACGGTGCGGCCCTCGGCGATCCAGCGCCCGCCGATCGGCAGGCCCATGTTCCCGAGACCGATGAGTGCGACGGCGGCCAGGTCAGACATCGACGCCCAGCTCCTTCAGCGTGCTCTCCGCGACCCGGAACGACTCCAGCGCCGCCGGCACGCCGACGTAGATCGCCGTCTGCAGCAGCACCTCTTGGATCTCGCTCGTCGTGACGCCGTTGTTGACGGCGCCCTTCACGTGCACGGCGAGCTCGTGGTTCCGGCCGAGTGCCGTCAGCATGGCGAGGTTGATGATGCTGCGATCGCGCGGGGCGAGTCCCTCACGCGTCCAGACCTCTCCCCAGCAGTACTGGGTCACGAGCTCCTGGATGGGGCGCCCGAACTCCGTCGCGGCGGCCAGGGAGCGATCCACGTGCGCGTCGCCGAGCACGGTGCGCCGCATGCGCTGCCCCGCCTCGAAGACCTCGGCTCGGGTGGTGTCGTCGGTCACAATGCCGCCTCTTCTCTGGGGTGGATCCGGTTTCTGGCCTCTGGGGGTGTGCCGACCACGACGGCGAGGCCGTCGAGCACGTCGACGAGCGGTCCGTAACGACGGCTGACCTCGTCCTCGTGCCCCGCCACGACATGGTCGACGTCGCCGCCGGCGGCCATCGCGCGGATCTCGCGGTACACGTCGCGGGCGCCGGCGAGGTCGCACATGTGCCGGAACGGACGGTCGTGGGCGAGCTCCTCGTCGAAGTGGACGGCGTCGGAGGTGAGCAGGACGGTGCCGTGATCGGTCCCGGCGCGGACCATGAGCTGGCCGGGGGTGTGGCCGCTCGCGGGCAGCAGCTCGATCCCGGGCGCGATCTCGACACGCCCGGTCACCGGCACGAGGCGGCCGTCGGCATCGATGCGGTCGAGGGCGTCGAGCTCGGCAGGCTCCACGAGCGCGGCGAACTCCGCGGCGGCGGAGCTGCGCCAGAACGACCGCTCGGGGGCGCCGATCCACACGCGGGCACGCCGCAGATGCTCCGTGCTGCCGATGTGGTCGTAGTGGGCGTGGGTGAGGACGAGGTCGACGTTGTCGTCGGCGCCGATGCCGAGGGCGTCGAGCGCGTCGGCGAAGGCGACGAGAGCCGTCCGGCCGCGCCGATCGGCGACGGCGGGGTCGAACCCGGTGTCGACGACGACGGTGCGATCGGGTGTCTCGACGATCCAGAAGTAGTACGCCAGCACGAAGGGGGCGGCGGGAGCGCCGGCCTCGACACCGTCGTGGAAGACCTCGGAGCGCGTCGTCGCCCACTCGCCGTACCGCACGGCGACGACTCGCCGGGGGGAGTGAACGCGACTCTGCGTCATGACTGCTCGCTATCCTTTGAATGCTGTCAGACAAATGTATAGCCGACGACAGCAAATGATCAAGCCATCGACGATGACGACGAGGGAGTGCCATGCGGACGACGATCGTGCCGGGAGTGAAGACGGCGGTGGGAGAGAGTCCCGTCTGGGACGACGCGCGCGGGGCGCTTTGGATGGTCGACATCCTCGCACCCTCCTTGCTGTGCGTCGCGCCGGGCGGTGAGGTGACGCAGTGGACGGCGCCCGAGCAGATCGGCGCCGTCGCGCGGTCAGCCGACGGGCGCGTCGCCGTCGCGCTCGCGAGCGGATTTTGCGTGTTCGATCCGAAGTAGGGGACGTTCGGCCTGGTGACCCCCGCCCGGTGCGCGGCCGGAGCGGTGATCAGCGAGGGCAAGGCCGACCGCGACGGCAGGCTCGTCGGCCTCTCCGGCGACAGCCGCTTCCGGGATCCGCTCGGCCGGATCCACCGCTGGGAGCCCGACGGCTCGGTGACGGTGTTCGGCGACGGGTACGTGCTCGGCAACGGTCTCTGTTGGAATCGTGAGGGCTCGGTGATGTACGCCGCCGACAGCCTGCGCGGCACGATCTTCGCGTACGACTACACGGCCGAGGTGCCGTCCCGCCCCGTCGTGTTCGCCCAGCCAGAGGGTCCCGGCTTCCCCGACGGGGCGACGGTCGACGCCGACGATCACCTCTGGGTGGTCATGCACAACGGCGGCGTCGTCCTCCGACTCGACCCCCGCGGCCGGGAGGTCGAACGGCACGCACTGCCCGGCCCCCACGTGACGAGCCTCGCCTTCCGCGGCGCCGCGGCGGAGGTCTTCCTCACCTCGCTCGACCACCACGCGATCCCGGGCGAGGCGGCGCCGGCGCTGGATGTCGGCGAGGCCGCCGGCGTGCTCTATCGTGCGGAGGGGATCGGACCCGGCGGGATCGCCGAGACCTACGCCCGCGCCCCGGCTGCGCGCTGACCTGTCATTCAGGTTGCCAGAAATCTGTCTGACAGGTATCGTCATGCCACCGATGTGTTGCGACGCCGCGCGCGTCCTCGAGGAGGAGGAATCGTGAATCAATCCGTCTTGGTCGTCGGGGCGGGTCCCGCCGGAGCGGCGACCGCGCTCTCCCTCGCCCGTGAGGGGATGCGTGTCGTCCTCATCGACGCCGAGCGCGAGCCGAACCTGTCCCCCCGCGCGATCGTCTACCTTCATCCGCTGTTGCCCGACCTCGACCGGCTCGGCATCCTCGACGACATGCGCTCGCGCGGTCACATCGACCACGAGGGATTCAACATGCACCTCGTGGCGCTCGATGAGATCCTCTCGGCGCCGAACTCGGAACTGGAGGGCGCGAGCCCGACGCCGTACAACATCCACATGGGCCAGGGCGAGTTCACGCAGATCGTGATCGAGCACCTCGCGAAGCTCGACACCGTCGACGTGCGCTGGGGGTCGCGCCTGGTCGGGTTCGAGCAGGACGACTCCGGCGTCACGGCGACGATCGAGACGGATGCCGGCACCGAGCAGCTCCGCGTCGGCTGGCTCATCGGCGCCGACGGCGGCCGCAGCACGGTGCGCGACCTCATCGGCGCGACCCTCGAGGGCTCCACCTGGGACGAGCGCTTCGTCGCGGTCAACCTCCGCTACGACTTCCGCTCGATCGGCATGCGCAGCTCCAACCTGTACGTGCACCCGACCCTGCCGGCCGTCATCGCCCAGATCGACAAGAGCGGCCTGTGGCGCTGCACCTTCCAGGAAAGCGCCGACCTGCCCGAGGAGACGGTCGAGGAGCGGGTGCACGCCTACCTCCACGCGCTGCTCGGCGAGGATGCCGAGTACGAGCTCGTCGCCTTCCGTCCGTACCGCATGCACCAGCGGCTCGCCTCGAAGCTGCGCGAGGGCCGCGTGCTGCTCGTCGGCGATGCGGCGCACCTCACGAACCCGACCGGCGGCCTCGGTCTCACGACCGGCCTCTACGACGTCCTCGCCCTCGAAGAGGTGCTGCCCGCCGTGGCGCGCGGCGAGGCCGGCGAGGAGGCGCTCGACCGCTTCGCCGCCGACCGCTCGCGCGTCTTCAGCGAGATCACGTCGCCGACAGCGTCGATGCTGAAGAACGTCGTCTACGGCGGGCTCGAGCCGGAGGCGCTGCGCGAGGCCACGGCCATGCAGCGGCAGTTCACGTCGACGCACGAGCAGCGCGTCGCCATGCTCCTCGGTCTCGACGCCGTGCGCAGCCCCTCGCTCCTGCAGCCGGAGTCGCCCGTGGGGGCGGTTTCGTGACCGGCACCGACGCCCGACGCGAGCGGCTCGAGGTCCTGCGCGACACCGTCGCCCAGGACATCGCGGACCGCAAGTACTGGGGTGCCGCGCTGCGGATCACGCAGGGCGGCGAGACGCTGCTCGACATCGCGCTCGGCCACGCCGACTCGGCGGCGACGCGGGCGCTGCACACCGACGACGTCTTCTCGATCTTTTCGGTCACCAAGGCGTTCATCAACGTCCTGATCCTGCGCTCCGTCGAGCTCGGCCGCATCGCGCTCACGACCCGCATGTCCGAGATCGTCCCGGAGTTCCGCGGCGCGCCGCGCGAGCGCGCCACGATCCTGCACTTCCTGACCCATACGACGGGGATGCCGGGGGTGTGGGAGCCGAAGCCCGGTCTCTACTTCGACGACCTCAGCGAGATGGTCGACGCCGTCATCGAGAACATCCACGGGACGACCGAGCCGGGAGCGCGGTGCGACTACGCGCCGATGGCCAACCACGTCCTCCTCGCGGAGGCGTTGCGGCGCATCGACCCGCAGCGGCGGTCGATCAACGACATCCTCGAGCAGGACCTGTTCATCCCGCTCAGCATGGACGACACGCGCCTCGGCATCCGCCCGCACATGCGCGACCGCCACATCTTCCCGGACTTCCGCGGCATCGTGCCCATCAAGGAGCTCTCCCGCACGCACCCGGGCGATCACGGCATCTTCGGCGCGGAGCGCCAGGAGGCGACGTGGATGGGCGCGGCATCGACGACGGCCGACCTCACCCGCTTCGCTGAGATGCTCCGGCGCGGCGGCGAGCTCGACGGCGTGCGCATCCTTTCGCCTGTCATGGTCGCCCTCGCGCGCCGCAACCACACCGGCGATCTGCCGAATGAGCTCTACCGCTCGGTCGCGCTGCGCGCCGGCTACCCCGCACCCCCCGCCTACATCGGTCTCGGGTTCAGCGTTCGCGGCACGGCGCTCGTGCGGCACCAGTTCGGCACCCTGACCAGCCCCGAGACCTTCGGAAACTACGGCGCCGGCAGCACCGAGTTCTGGATCGACCCCGTGCTCGACGTCACCTTCGTGGGCCTGTCGGCGGGCCTTCTCGGCCAGGCGCCGAACATCGAGCGCTATCAGCGTCTGTCCGACATCGTCGTAGGAGCACTGTCATGACCACCGTCCCGCGGCCCCACGAGGCCGACATCCCCGCGCTGCTGCTGCGCCGCGGCTCCTTCTGGATCACCGGCGAGCTCACCGAGACGGCGCAGGGCCATGTGCAGCGCGGCCAGATGTACGTCGAATGGCTCGCCCCCGAGACGGTCACCGAACCGCACCCCGTCGTCCTCGTCCACGGCGGCGGCGGTCAGGGCACCGACTGGCTCACGACCCCCGACGGTCGCCCCGGCTGGGCGTATCGCTTCGCGGCGGAGGGCTTCGCGGTCTACGTCGTGGACCGCCCCGGTCACGGCCGATCGCCGTACCATCCCGATCAGCTGGGCGAGCCGGGCGGCCCCACCTCGTCGGAGGTGGCCGGGTTCCTCTTCGCCCCCGGCGATGCCGCCGACGCGCAGACCCGCTGGCCGTGGGGACGCACCCCGGGCTCGCCGGAGCTGGAGCAGCTCGCCGCGGGCATGGCCTTCCTCCTGCCCGACGCCGCCACCAGCCAGAGCCTCGACGGCGCGGCGATGGTGCGGCTGCTGGAGCGCGTCGGCCCCGCCGTGATCGTGACCCACTCGGCGGGCGCGCCGGCGGGCTGGCTCGTGTTGAACCGCGCACCCGAGCAGGTCGCCGGGGTCGTGGCGGTCGAGCCCATGGGACCGCCGTTCATGGACATGCCGGGCTTCCCATCGCTCGCCTGGGGGCTCACCGCGGCGCCCCTCGAGCTCGACCCGCCCGCGCACGACGCGGCGGAACTGGCCGGGAGCCTCGACGGCCGCCGCGTCGTCGGCTTCGACGCGGCTCCCGTGCTCGTCGTCGCAGGCGCCGCGTCGGGTTTCGGCGCCGGCGTCGCGCCGCTCGTGCACGAGCACCTCCGCTCGGCGGGGACGGATGCCGAGCTCCTGCCGCTGGGATCCATCGGCATCGAGGGCAACGGGCACGGTCTGATCTTCGAGACGAACAGTGACGAGACCGTTGTGCCGTTGATCGCGTGGATCCGCGGTGTGAGTGAGAGGAACGACAAGTGAATGTGACGTACGACTTCGGGGGCCGCGTGGCCCTCGTCACAGGGGGAGGCTCCGGCATCGGCCGTGCCAGTGCCGAGGCCTTCGGGCGTGCCGGGGCGACCGTCGCCGTCGCCGACATCTCCCTGCCGAGCGCCGAGGCGACCGTTGGGGCCATCCGCGCGGCGGGAGGAGCGGCGCACGCATATCGGGCGGATGTGTCCGCCCCGGAGGCTGTCCGCGGACTCATCACCGACATCGTCGCCGACCTCGGCGGACTCGACTTCGCCCACAACAACGCGGGCATCGAGGGGGAGCACGTTCCGACCGCCGACATCGCGATCGACGACTGGCGCCGAGTCGTCGACATCGATCTCAACGCGGTGTTCTATTGCATGAAGGCCGAGATCGAGGTCATGGCGCTGCGCGGTCACGGCGTGATCGTCAACACCTCGTCGGCATCCGGCCTCATCGGCGGGTACAACCTGGGCGCCTACACCGCCGCCAAGCACGGCGTCATCGGCCTCACGAAGGCGGCAGCAGCCGACCACGCCCGCAGCGGAGTGCGCATCAACGCGGTGTGCCCGGGCGCGATCGACACCCCGTTCATCGCGGAGCTGCCGCCGGCGGCGCTGCAGCGGCTGATGCTCGGCACCCCGATGGACCGGGCGGGACAGCCCGACGAGATCGCCCAGGGCGTGCTCTGGCTGTGCTCGGACGGCGCATCCTACGTCACCGGCACGGCACTCTCGATCGACGGCGGGGTGCTCATCGGCGGCACCGGAACACGCTTCGACGACATCGAGTTCTGAGGCCGCGGCATCCTATCTTTCTCTTGTGCTGTCTGACAGCTGACTATAAGATCTAAGACCAACGCCGGAATGGCCCGGTGGCAAAGCAAGGAGGCTTTTGTGAAAAGGACCACGTGGAGTGCCGCTCTCGCGGCCGCGGCCGTTCTAACCGTCGCGTTGAGCGGCTGTGCGGGTGAATCCGGCCCGGCCGCAGGCCCCGGGGATGCCTCGGGCGACTCGGTCAAGGTCATGGTGTTCGGCTCGTTCACCCAGCCGCCGTTCCCCCTGTCGCAGATCAAGACCGCCGCCGAGGCGGCCGTCGGTCGTGTCAACGGCGACGGCGGCGTCGCCGGCCAACAGATCGACCTGATCGCTTGCGACGACCAGATGAGCGCGAACGGCGCGGCCGCCTGCGGTCGCCAGGCCGTCCAGGAGGGGGTCATCGCCGTCGTCGGTGCCTTCACCCTCTTCGGCGACTCGATCGTCCCCCAGCTCGCGACCGCGGGCATCCCGTACCTCGGCAACGTCGCGATCAGCGCGGAGGAGTCGACCAACGACGTCTCCTTCCCGGTCATGACCGCCGGCGCCCCGAACCTCGCCGCCGTCGTCAGCCTGAAGGAGCAGGGCTGCGAGGCCGCGGTGATCACCGCGGTCGACACCGCGGCCTCGCAGGGCGCATACACCGACTTCGGTGAGCCCGTCGGCGAGCAACTGGGCGTCGAGATGACATTCGTGCCCTACCCGGCGAACACCACCGACTTCACGTCGGTCGCCGCGCGCATCGCCGACGCGAGCAACTGCGTGATCTACGGCGGCGGCGCGCAGGACTCGGCCGCCATCATCAACGCGCTCGCGCAGACCGGCGACCACTTCATCAACGTCGCCCTCTCGACGATCGCCTTCCCCGAGTCCTCCCTCGCCCAGCTCGGCGACGGCGCCGAGGGCGTGCAGGTGCTCTCCCCGTTCGACTTCCCGTCCACGAAGACCGAGGGCATCACGCAGGCGATCGCGGACATGAAGGCGAAGGACGACAAGGTCACGATCGATGAGACCGCGATCAACTCGTACAACGCCGTCCTGATGCTCAAGGCGGCCGGCGAGAAGGTCTCGGGCGACCTCACCGCCGCATCGCTCCTCGAGACGCTCCAGGCGAAGGGCACGACGCTCGACACCGGGCTGACCGCGCCGGTCGACTTCGCGACCGACTCAGGCTTCTTCCCGCCGATCCCGCGCGCCGCGGGCAGCGTCTACCAGCCCTACGTCGCCAAGGACGGGGTGTTTGTCCCGAACGGCGACAAGCTCGATCTGAGCGGCCTGTTCTGAGCGACGCGTTCTGACCGTCAGGTTCCGAACGCCCCGTTCCGACCCGGTGGTCGGGGGAGGCGCCGCCTCCCCCGACCACCACCCCGAAAGGACCCGTCGATGATCGACATCCTCCGATTCACGGTCAACGGAGCGGCCGCCGGCGTGATCATCGCGCTGCTGGCCCTCGGCGTGAACGTCATCTTTCGCTCGTCGCGGGTGATCAACTTCTCGCACGCCGCGATCGCCCTGACCGCCGCCTACGCCTACAACGAGTTCCTCTCCTTCTCGCCCGCGCCGATCGCCCTCGCACTGTCGGTGCTGGTGGGTGTCGCCGTCGGGCTCCTCGTCGAGACGCTCGTCATGCGGCCGCTGCGTCACGCGAGCCCGCTCACCAAGGCGATCGCCACGATCGGTGTGCTGCTGACGTTGCAGTCGATCCTGAACCTCCGCTACGGCTACAACCCCATCATCGTGCCGCCGCTGTTCCCGACCGCGACCGTGTCGCTGGCCGGCGTGCCGGTCGGCATCGACCGGCTCATCATCATCGGGATCGGCGTCGTGCTCACGGCGGCCCTGTGGGCCGTCTACCGCTTCACCGGCTTCGGGCTGGCCACGACCGCGCTGTCGGTCAACGAGCGGGCCCTCTCGGCGCTCGGCTCCTGGTCGCCCCGCCGCGTCGGCCTCATCAACTGGGCGCTCGCCGGCGGCCTCGCCGCCTTCGCCGGCGCGATGCTCGCCCCGATCACCTCGCTCGCCCCGACCCTGTCGCTGACCCTCATCGTCCCGATCCTCTCGGCGGCGCTGCTCGGACGGCTGAGCGCCTTCTGGCTCACGCTCGTCGGCGCGGTCGTCATCGGCATCGCGCAGGCGCAGATCTCCCGCCTGACGACCATCCCGGGCCTCACCGAGGCGCTGCCCTTCCTCGTCATCGTCGTGCTCCTCGCCCTGCAGGGCAGCTCGCTCCCGGCACGCGGCGAATCCAACGAGCGGCTGCCGAAGATCGGCTCGGGACGGATCCCGTGGATGCCGATCGGCATCGCCACCGCCGTGACGCTCGTCCTCGTGATGTGGGTGCTCCCCGAGGCCTGGGTCGCCGCGCTGACCGCCGGCCTGGTCGCGGCCACGGTGCTGCTGTCCCTCGTCGTCGTCACCGGCTACGCCGGCCAGCTCTCGCTCGTCTCGTTCGGCCTGGCCGGCGTCGCCGCCCTCGTCGCCGCGCAGCTCGTCGCGAACCTCGGGTGGTCCTTCCTCCCGGCGGCGATCGTCGGCGTTCTCGCGACGGCGCCCGTGGGCCTCCTCGTCGGCCTCCCCGCCGTCCGCACCCGGGGAACGGCGCTCGCTGTCGTCACCCTCGGCCTCGCGGTGGCGCTGCAGGCCCTCGTCTTCGACAACAGCGTCATCACGAACGGCATCGCCGGGCTCAACGTCGGCAACCCGACGATCTTCGGGCTCGACATCAGCGCCATCTACTACCCGCGCCGGTACGCGATCTTCACCCTCATCGTCTTCGTCCTCACCTCGCTCGCGGTGCTGAACCTCCGTCGCTCCGCCGTCGGTCGCCGGCTCGTGGCGGTGCGCGGCAACGAGCGGGCCGCGGCGGCGGTGGGGATCTCCGTCCCGCGGACGAAGCTCTACGCGTTCGTCGTCTCCGGCCTCATCGCCGGCATCGGCGGCATCCTCATCGCGTTCACAAACCTCGTCGTGACCCTCGGCAACCCCGGCGGACGCTTCGACCCGTCGTACTCGATCAACGCGATCGCCCAGAGCACGGTCGGCGGCATCGGCTACGTCGGCGGCACGATCGTCGCCAGCGCCATGGAGCCCGGCGCGATCGTCAACAAGCTGCTGAGCTTCATCTCCACTGGCAGCTGGTTCAACCTCATCGGCGGTCTGTTGCTGCTCGTCACGGTCGTGACGGCCCCCAGCGGCGTCGCGGCGAACCTGCAACGCGACTTCTCGAACCTGTGGCGCAGGATCAACCCGCGGGCGGCCGAGCGCACCCGCGCCCGCAGTCGTGTCGAGATCGGCGAGGTGGAGCCCCACCGGGTCGAGCCCGCGACGCTGCGCGTATCGGGGCTCGATGTCGTCTTCGGGGCCGCGCGGGTGCTGAAGGCGGTCGACATCGAGGTGCGACCCGGCTCCGTGCTCGGGATCATCGGCCCGAACGGCGCCGGCAAGACGACCCTCGTCGACGCCATCACCGGGTTCGCCCCGGTGCGCGCCGGGACGATCACGCTCGACGGTCGCGACTTCACCCACCTCACCCCCGCGGCGCGCGGCCGGGCAGGGGTCGGCCGCTCCTTCCAGTCGCTCGAGCTGTTCGAGGACCTCACGATCCTCGACAACCTACTCGTCGCGTCGGAGCAGCGCCGCTGGTACGACACGCTGATCGCCGGGATCGTCCCGGGCAAGCCGCGGCTGAGCTCCGCCGCGCGGACGGCCGTGCGCACCTTCCAGTTCGAGCACCGGCTCGACGACGCCCCCGCCGACCTCTCCTACGGCGAGCGCCGGCTCCTCGCGATCGCCCGCGCCCTCGCGGCGCGGCCGCAGGTGTTGCTGCTCGACGAGCCGGCCGCGGGGCTCGGTGCCCAGGAGCGTGCGGAGCTTCGGACCCTGGTGCGCGCGCTCGCCGAGGACTGGGGCATCGCGGTCCTCATCATCGAGCACGACGTCGAGCTCGTCCTCGGGGTCTCCGACGAGGTCATCGCGATGGACTTCGGCAGCGTGATCGCACGCGGCACGCCGGACGAGGTGCGCGGCGACCCGGCCGTCATCGCCGCCTATCTCGGCGCCGACGACTCCGCGGGCGGCAACTCCGCGGCAGGCGACTCCGCGGCTGATCCCATCGCTTCGGGGAAGGTGACGTCATGACCGGTGAAGTGCTGCTGTCGGCGAAGGGTCTGGATGCCGGCTACAACGGCCAGGCGATCGTCTCGGGCGTCGACCTCGATTTGCGCGCGGGCGAGATGATCGGCGTGTTCGGCGCCAACGGCGCGGGGAAGACGACGACGGTGCTGACCCTCGCCGGCTCACAGCGCGCCGTCGCGGGGGAGCTGACACTGCTCGGCGCCGCCCACCCGGGCTCGCTGTACAAGGCGGCGCGGTCCGGCCTCGCGCTCCTTACCGACGACCGCAGCATCTTCGCGCCGCTGTCGGTCCGGGACAACCTGAGGCTCGGCCGCGGCGGCGTCGAGGCGGCGCTGCAGATCTTCCCCGAGCTGCGCGAGCACGTCGATCGGCGCGCGGGCCTCCTCTCGGGCGGGCAGCAGCAGATGCTCTCGGTGGGCCGCATCCTCGCCGCCCGGCCGCGCGTCATCCTCGCCGACGAGCTCTCGCTGGGTCTCGCACCGCTGATCGTGAAGCGGTTGCTGGCGGCGCTGCGCGCCGCGGCGGACGACGGCGCCGCGGTCCTCATCGTCGAGCAGCACGTCCCGGTGGCGCTCGCGATGGTCGACACGGCCGTCGTGCTCGCCCGCGGCACGGTCGCCCTTTCGGCCCCCGCCGCCGAGCTGCGCGACGACCCGCACGCGATCAGCGATCTCTACCTCGCCTCGGCCTGATCGTAGCGGGGATGCCGATGGACATCGCCGAGATCTCCGACCGACTCGAGATCCTCGACCTGTACGCGCGCTACGTCAACTGCGTCGATCTGCCCGACTACGACGCCCTCGCCGAGCGCGTCTTCGTCGACGACACGCGGTTTGACTACCGCGACGCCGCAGGGCCGGTCATGACGTTCGCGCAGATGCGCGCGGGAGGGTTCTTCGACGGCGGCGGGATGCACCGCTTCCACATCACGTCGAATCTCGTGATCGACTTCGGTGCGGACCGCCACACGGCCGGCACCGTGTCCAAGACGCTCAATCCGTGGGCGGTGTCGGATGATCGCGGGACGCGTCTCTACCAGGTGCACGGCCGCTATATCGACGAGCTCACCCGGCTGCCGCGGGGGTGGCGCATCACGGCGCGGCGGTGGGAGCACGCGTGGGTGTCCGGCTGGACGGGCGACGCGGCCTCGATCCTCATGACGATGGGCGACGTCGTCTGACGGCAGCCGGGTTCAGCTGGCGCTCTGCGCCGAGCGGCGCCCGAGTGCGAACGAGACGGCGGCGAGGGCGGCACACGCGCCCACGACGACCGCGAAGCCCACCGCGCCGCCGCCGGCGAGCGGCGCGGCGACGGCCGCCGCGATGAACTGGACGCAGCCGATGAGCGCCATCGCGGTGCCCGCCCGCGGCCGGTTGTGAGCGACGGCGAGGGCGGTCGCGGGACCGAAGACGAGACCCATGCTCGCGTTGAGCAGGAGCATGCCGACCGCCGCCAGCCACAGCCATCCGGCCGCGACCGCGACCGACAGCGCCGCGCCGACGGCGATCACGGCCGCGCCGGCGCACATCAGGGCGAGGCCGGTCGCGACGAGCCGCGGCGGCCCGACGCGGGTCGCCGCGAGCGCGGTGAGGAGGCTGACGCCGATGAGGGCGACGCCGTTGACGGCGAACACGAGGGCGAACGTGCCCGGAGAGAGGCCGAGGGTCTCCTGGAACAGGAACGGCGATGCCGAGATGTAGGCGAACACCGCGCCGAAGCCGAACCACACGACAGCCGCGTTCGGCAGGTATCCCTCGGCGCGGACGACCAGCGCCCAGTCGCGCAGGAGGTGCGTTCGGCGCCCCGGAGCCCGCGGCGCCGTCGTCTCGGGCACGCCGATCCACACCGCGACGGCGAGGATCGCCGCGAATACGGCGAGAGCGGCGAAGATGCCGCGCCACCCCCAGAGCGCGAGCGCGAGCGCTCCGCCGAGCGGCCCGAGGACCGGGCCGGTGGAGGTGATCATGCCGAGCAGCGAGAAGACGCGGGGCGCGGTGCGGGCATCGGTGACGTCGGCCGCCGCCGCGCGGCCCACGACCATTCCCGCCGACGCGCTCACTCCGATCGCGGCGCAGGCCGCGACGAGCACGGGGAGCGACCCCGTGAGCGCGGCGCCGGCGGATGCCGCGGCCGCGGCCGCCGGCCCCGCGATCAGCAGCAGCCGTCGTCCGATGCGGTCCGAGATCGGGCCGAGGATCAGCTGTCCGGCGGCCATGCCGAGCGTGAAGGCCGACAGGGTCAGCTGCACGCGATCGGCCGGCACGGCGAAATCGGCCGCGATCGCGGGGAGGGCGGGGAGGAAGGTGTCGGTCCCGAAGGGGCCGAGGAGCGACAGCCCGCCGAGCACGGCGATCAGCGCGGCGAACCGCGGCGACGCCGGCTCGGGCCTGGTCGCCGTCACGCGAGGTCTCCGTGGCCGCCGTGGCCACTGTCGCCGCGCTCGCCGGACGCGGACGCGGGGCCGGCGTCGGGCGGCGCGTACACCGCGGCGTCCGAGACGTCGGCGTAGAGGAGCGGGGCGATCGGGTCGATCTCCTCCTCCGCGAGCTGCCCGATGAGACCGGCGGTGCGGGCGAGGAGTGCGAAGCCGCGCAGCATCGTGACGGGGAGTCCGGCGTCGACGAGCGCCGCGCCGCACACGCCCGCGCCGTTGAGCGGCAGCCGGACGCCGAGCACGTCGGGATGGACGCGCCCGATCCCCTCGAACAGAGCCAGGTGCGGGCCGTACACGCCCTCGGCGCGCGCGATCCCGACGAGCGCCGCGACGCGCGGGTCGGAGGTGTGCACGGGGTGGCCGAGCCCCGGGACCCGCCGCCGGCCCTCGGCGCGACTGCGCGCGAGGATGCCGCGCGCCGCGGCATCCCACCCCGCCGCGTCGTCGGCGGCGAGGTGCCCGTGCGATGCGACGGCGTCGCTCAGGTAGCGCCCGGTGTCCTCCGTTACGCCGAGGAAGCGGGACCCGCCGCCGAGCAGCCCAGCCGCGATCGCGCCCTGCAGGGCGTCGGGCGCGCTGTAGTACGTCAGGCGTGCGGCGAGCGCGGTGGGGGTGAAGCCGTGGTCGGCGAGGCCGACCAGTACGGCCTCGAAAACGCGACGCTGCCCGGCCGTCGGTCGCCGTCTCGCGGCGA
>CEOS01060331.1_pt1 | contig 25175 bp, 22 predicted proteins | sample 530601 | NCBI WGS metagenome assembly CEOS01 (sample SAMEA2620666, study PRJEB7988) | marine metagenome | biome: marine biome (ENVO:00000447); feature: mesopelagic zone (ENVO:00000213); material: "saline water (ENVO:00002010), including plankton (ENVO:xxxxxxxx)" | depth 1000 m
CCCATCATCGTTTCAGACGGTCCGGTTGCAGTTCCGGCCAGCCATGGCCACCGTTCAGTTGATCCGCAAGGATTTCGGCGGTGACCGGCCCCAGGGTGAAGCCCTGATGGCCATGACCGAAATGCGCCCAGAGATTGGGCTGATCGGGGACGCGACCCACGACCGGAAGCATGTCGGGCATGCATGGGCGGCGGCCGGTCCAGGGTTCGGCCTCGACCGGGGCGCCGATGTCGAACAATTCCTTCGCGGCTTCTTCGCCGTGGCTCAATTGCGGCGGCAGCAGCCGGGGATGGCTGGTCAGTTCGGCGGCGGTCGCGATGCGCAGGCCGCGCCGCATCGGCGACATCACGACGGAATTGCCGAAATCCGCGATCGGGTGATGGGGCGGCGCATCCATGTGGTAGTGACGGTGATAGCCGCGCTTGTAGACCATCGGCACCTTCAGCCCGAAACGCGCCAGCATCATCGGCGACCAGGGTCCAAGCGCCACGACGGCGTGTTCACCTTCGCCCTCGTCGGCGATCCACGCCGCGCCCTTGCGGTGCAGATCGCCCGCGTCGCCATTGATGATCCGCCCGCCGCGCTTTTCGAACAGCGCCGCATAGCGCGCCACCAGCCCGCCGGGATCGGAACAGTTCCAGCTGTCGCTCCAGTGGGTGGCGCCTTCGACCGCGATCTTGATCGAGGGTTCCAGCGCCCGCAATTGGCGGCCGTCGAGCAATTTCGCCTCGACGCCGAATTCGGTCCGGAAACGTTCGGCCGCCTTGCGGGCCTTGTCCATCCGCCTGGGCGTGCGGTGGATCTCGATATAGCCGTCCCGGCGGATGATGTTGTCGGCGCCCGCGGCCGCGATCAGGGGGCCATGTCGGTCGGTCGATTGCCGGATCAGCCTGCCCCAGACCTGCGAGGCGCGCTTGTGGGCCGCGGGAAGCGAATTGCGGGCATAGGCCCAAACCGCGCCCGCTTGCGACAGCAATCCGGGAATGTTCCATTTGACGTCATAGCCCCGCCCCATCGCGATCTGGATCAATGCGCCGGGCGCCAGCGGCATCGCATAGGGTTCGACTGCCTCGGTCTGGATCAGGCCGGCATTGCCATAGCTTGTCTCGCGGCCCGGCGCGTTGCGGTCGACGATCATCACGTCGTGGCCGCGTTCCTGCAAAGCCAGCGCGGTGGTGACCCCGACCATGCCGGCGCCAAGAACCAGAATCTCGGACATGGTGGCTGCCTCCTCTTCGGGTTGACGCAAGCGATGCCCGATTTCGCCGCGGCACCGCAAGACATGTCGGGCGATCTTTGGCGACGGACCGGAACTTTGCAAGAATCAGGCGAAAAGCTCGCGGCAGAAGCTTAAAGCTTCGACAAGCGCGTCCACATCGCCGGTCGTGTTGTACATCGCGAAGCTGGCCCTGGCCGAGGCGTTGATGCCGTAGAAGTCCATCAGCGGCATGGCACAATGGCTGCCGGCGCGGACCGCGATGCCCTTCTTGTCGAGAATGGTCGAGATATCGTGGGCATGCGCGCCCTGCATCGTCATCGAGAAGATCGCCCCCTTCCCCGGCGCGTCCCCCTGCACGTTCAGCCAGTTCAGGCTGCGCAGCCGGTCGCGGGCATGATCGCGCAGGATCCGTTCATGCGCGGCGATGTTGTCCATGCCCAGATCCATGAGGTATTCCAGCGCAGCGCCCAGACCGATCTGGTTGACGATGCCGGGCGTTCCGGCCTCGAAGCGGAGCGGCGGATCGGCGTAGTCGACCGCCTCGCGGGTCACCGTCCGGATCATGTCGCCCCCGCCCATGAACGGGCGCATTTCGGCCTGCCGGTCCGACCGGATCCAGATCGCGCCCGATCCCGAGGGGCCGTAGAGCTTGTGTCCGGTGATGCAGTAGAAATCGCAGCCGATCGCGGACAGATCGACCGGCATGTGCACCGCCGCCTGCGAGCCATCGACCAGCACCGGCACATCGGTGCCATGCGCGATGGCGCCCACATCGACAATGGTTCCGGTCACGTTGGACATATGGGTGACCGCGACCAGCCGTGTCTTCGGACCGATTGCGGCCAGCACCTTTTCCGGCGGCAAACTGCCATCGGGTTCCGGTTCGACCCATTTCAGAACCACGCCCTGCCGTTCACGCAGGAAATGCCAGGGCACGATATTGGCGTGGTGTTCCAGCACCGACAGGACGATCTCGTCGCCCGCCCGCAGGCGCGGCGCGGCCCAGCCATAGCTGACCAGATTGATCCCCTCGGTCGAGCCGCTGGTAAAGATGATCTCGTCCTCGCGCGGGACGTTCAGAAACCGGGCGATGATGGCGCGGACCCGTTCGTAATTGTCGGTGGCAAGGTTGGACAGGTGATGCAGCCCGCGATGCACATTTGCATATTCGCCCTCGTAGGCGCGGCTGATCGCGTCGATGACCTGACGCGGCTTCTGGGCGCTGGCGCCGCTGTCCAGATAGACCAGCGGGCGGCCGTTGACCTGGGTGCCGAGGATGGGGAAATCGGCGCGGACCCTTGCGACATCGAACGTCATCGCGCCATATCCGGCATCAACCCGAAGGCGGCGGCCAGGAAGGACAGCGCAAAGCCCGCGACGAAGGCGGTGCCAACCAGGCCCAGAAAGACTTTCAGCGGGCTGCGGAAACCATGCAGCACCTTGGTAAAGCGCACCGTCAGCCACAGGAACAGCACGATCGCGGCCAGGCCGAGGAAGCCCGCGATCGTGGGCGACAGCAGCGACAGCGCCACCTGCACCAGTTGCACGACCAGCAGAACGATCTCGATCCAGACGGTCAGCAGCAGCGCGTCCTCGAACCGGCCTTCGCCGCCGAACATGCGCCCGACGCCGGTCATCAGAAGCGAGGCCAGGACGATCGCACCCAGTTGCAGCCCGGCCATCACGAGGGGCTGCGAACTGATGGTCATGATCGATTGCGCCTCGGCCTCGGGCACGACGAAAAGCTGTGCCGACAGCCAGGACAGGATGGCCGAGACAGAGACCGCCACGATCAGCGCCATCCACCGGACCGGCATCGGCAGCCCGCTGCGGATCAGCATGACCGCCGCACCGTCCGGATCGCGGAAGGTCAGACCGAAAAGTTGCTTCAGATCGTCGAAATTCATGCTTTCCTCGCCAAAGCCACCATGCCGGCGCCCCAGATCACCAGAAAACCGATTCCGGTCAAGCCGTTCGTCACGATCAGCGCCGGTCCCGGCCCGATCAGTCCCGCAACCAGACCCGCCAGCAGCATCGCCGGCGCAACCGCCAGCAGCGCCCAGAACAGGGCCAGCCGCGAATCCTCGGGGGTCAGCCGCCTGGGAAAGAATCGCGAGAGCAAAGACACCAGCGCCGCCACAGCATAGGCCAGAAGCGGCATCAGGAACATGACCGCCAGCAGAGACCCGCCGATTCGCGCCTCCAGCGGCACCGAGGGGTCCAGTTGCGCTGCGCGGGCGTGGGCCGGGGCCTGCGCGATCAGGAAAATCAGCATTGCGGCCATCAGCACGATCAGTTTCACACGCTCGGGCATGTCCGACAGGCCGCGGACCACCCGGCGCGGCGCCCACCAGCTTTGCAGGATGCGCGGCAGGATGCCGCCGCGCCTCATTGCGTCGCGTGCCGGGTCAGCCACGCTTCCAGCCGATCGTTGATCTGGCCGCGCAACCCGTCATCCTCGACCTCCTGCAACGCATCGGCCAGAAACGACAGGACCAGAAATACGATGGCACGATCCTTCGGCACCCCGCGCGAGCGCAGATAGAACATCGCCTCCTCGTCGATCGCACCGGTCGTCGATCCATGCGAGCAGACAACGTCGTCGGCATAGATTTCAAGCTCGGGCTTGGCCAGGAACTGACTGCGTTCGTCCAGCAGCAGCGCCTGGCTGATCTGGTATCCATCGGTCTTCTGCGCGCCGGGCCTGACCAGAATCTTGCCCTGGAAAACGCCCACGGCGCCGTTCTTCAGCACCTTCTTGAAGACCTGGCGGCTTTCGCAGCGCTCGGCCCCGTGGGTGATGAAGATGGTGTCGTCATGATGGAACCGGCCGCTTTTGCCATCGCCCAGAACCGCCGCGGCGATATGGGCGACCGCATCGTCACCGACGAACTCGATCACGCCCTCGTGCCGCATCAGCGTTCCATTGACCGACAGGGTAAAGCTCTTGAACTGCGCCTCGGCCGCCACGCGGGCAAAGATATGTGACAGACCCACGGCCTCGTGACCCACGCGCCGGGCGGCGACATGATGCAGCCGCGCGCCCCGGGCCAGATCGGCCTCGATCACGCCATTCGTGCGCGCGCCGGCCATGCCGGTTTCCAGCAGCGTCGCCTCGGCACCCGCTTCGACACGAACAAGGTGATGCCAGGTCGCGTCGGCCGCCTCGTCCCTGCGGCGATAGATCAGATGTATCGGACGTGACGGCCTTCCAGTCACGCGAATCAGCACGCCGTCTTTCGCCGCCGCCGTATTCAGCGCCGCAAAGGGACGCGCGACGGGCTTCTGCCCGGCCGATTCCAGGCTGCCATAGAGGTCGGCCGCCCAATGCTCGCCCGACCCGTCAGCCTGCGACAGCGACGCGATCTCGATCCCGTCCAGCGCCAGATCGTCCGAGGCATCGGCGTCAAAGATCCCGTCCACGAAAACGATCTTCAACCGGTCCAGATCGTCGAACAAGGGTCCGTCCGGTCCTTCGTCCGCTTCCATCCCGATCGCCCCGGCCTTCGCCGCACTGAACGTGGCCGGATCGGTATAGCGCCAATATTCATCGCGCGGGCCGGGCAGACCCATGGCGCGCAACCGCGCCAGCGCATCCCGGCGCGCAGCCGCGGTAAAGCCGCCCGCGGGCAGATCCAGCGCCGCCAGCCGCGCCTGCAACGCATCCTCGGCCTTCGGCGCGCCGCTGACCTGCGGCGTCACCTCCTTGGTCTTGACCGCCACGTCAGCCATCAGCCGGCCTCCGCCAGAAGGTCGCCATAGCCATCTTCCTCGACCTGCAAGGCCAGATCAGGACCACCACTTTTCACGATGCGACCATTCGACATGATATGAACCATGTCGGGCTGGATGTGATTCAGCAGGCGTTGGTAGTGAGTGATGACCAGAAAGCTGCGGTCGGGGCTGCGCAAGGCATTCACGCCGTCCGCGACCAGCCGCATCGCATCCACGTCAAGGCCGGAATCCGTCTCGTCCATGATGCACATGCGCGGCGCCAGCATCGCCATCTGCAGGATCTCGTTGCGCTTCTTCTCGCCGCCGGAAAAACCCACATTCACCGGGCGTTTCAGCATCTCGGCGTCGATCTGCAATTCCCTGGCCTTCTCGCGGATGGCCTTGAGGAATTCGCCCGAAGTCATTTCCTCCTCGCCGCGCGCCTTGCGCTGCGCGTTCACGGCGGTGCGCAGGAAGGTCATGTTGCCGACGCCCGGAATTTCCACGGGATATTGAAACGCCAGGAACAGGCCGGCGGCAGCGCGCTCCTCGGGCTCCATGTCCAGCAGATCGGCGCCGTCGAGGCTGGCCGAGCCGTCCGTCACCTCGTAGCCGTCGCGGCCCGACAGGACATAGGACAGCGTCGATTTGCCCGACCCGTTCGGCCCCATGATCGCATGGACCTGACCGGCCGGAACCTCGAGGCTCAGACCCTTCAGGATCTGCTTGTCCTCTTCTTCAAGTTTGACGTGCAAGTTATCGATCTTCAGCATTTTTTCCTCATCAGACGGTGGCTGCGGTGCCGCAGCCGGCACCATCGTCATATTCCTGTAGGCGGCGGACTAGCCGACCGAGCCCTCAAGCGAGATCGCGACCAGCGACTGCGCTTCCATGGCGAATTCCATCGGCAGGGCCTGCAACACCTCGCGGCAGAAACCGTTCACGACCAGCGCGACCGCCTCTTCCTCGTCCATCCCGCGCGACCGGCAATAGAACAGCTGATCGTCATCGACCTTGCTGGTCGTCGCCTCATGTTCGACGCGGGACGAAGTGTTCTTGACCTCGATATAGGGCACGGTATGGGCGCCGCATTTGTCGCCGATCAGCAGGCTGTCACACTGGGTGTAATTGCGGCTGTTGGTGGCGCGCGGGTGCATCGACACCAGGCCGCGATAGGTATTCTGCGCCTGACCGGCTGAAATCCCTTTCGAAACAATGCGTGAGCGGGTGTTCTTGCCAAGATGGATCATCTTGGTCCCGGTATCGGCCTGCTGCCAGTTATTGGCGATGGCAATGGAATAGAATTCGCCCTGGCTTTCCTCGCCGCGCAGGATGCAGGACGGGTATTTCCAGGTGATGGCGGAACCGGTTTCCACCTGTGTCCACATCACCTTGGCACGGGCCTCGCGGCAATCGGCGCGCTTGGTGACGAAGTTGTAGATGCCGCCCTTCCCATCCTCGTCGCCGGGAAACCAGTTCTGGACCGTTGAATACTTGACCTCGGCATCCTCCAGGACGACGATTTCGACAACCGCCGCGTGAAGCTGGCTGGTGTCGCGCTTGGGCGCGGTGCAGCCTTCGAGATAGCTGACGTAAGATCCCTTGTCCGCGATGATCAGCGTCCGTTCGAATTGACCGGTATTCTCGGCGTTGATGCGGAAATAGGTCGACAATTCCATCGGGCAGCGCACGCCCGGTGGAACATAGACGAAGCTGCCGTCCGAAAAGACCGCACTGTTCAGCGTCGCGAAGAAATTGTCCGATTGCGGCACGACGGAGCCGAGATATTTCTTCACCAGCTCGGGATGCTCGCGGATCGCCTCGCTGATGGAACAGAAGATCACGCCGGCCTTGGCCAGTTCGTCCTTGAAGGTGGTGCCGACGCTGACACTGTCGAAGACCGCGTCCACAGCGACCTTGCGGCCCTCGGCAGGCACCGCCTCGGCACCCTCGACGCCGGCCAGAATCATCTGTTCCTTCAGCGGGATACCCAGCTTTTCATAGGTCGCCAGCAGCTTGGGATCGACCTCGTCCAGCGATTTCGGCTTCACCTCCATGCTCTTGGGGCGGGCATAGTAATACTGATCCTGATACTCGATATGGGGATAGTTCAGCATTGCCCAGCGGGGTTCCGACATGGTCTGCCAGCGGCGAAACGCCTCCAGCCGCCACTCGGTCATCCATTCGGGCTCGCCGTTCTTGTCCGAAATCAGACGGACGATATCCTCGTTCACCCCCTTGGGGGCGTAATCCATCTCGATCTCGGTGTTCCAGCCGTATTTGTAGCTGCCCATGTTCTGGACAGTCTCGACCGTTTCGCGGTCCACACCCTCGCGGACGTCAAGATCGGTGGTCTGGTTCATCCTCTATCCTTCCTGCGGCCAAGCGTTTCACTCAGCCATTCCGTTCGCGCCAGCGTGAATACGCCTTTTCCCAAGCATCCGCAAATCGGTTCACCTGATCCTCGACCAAAGCCGGACTGATGGAAATCCGGATCGCCGATTGCGCCGCCTTGTCGTCGTAACCCATGGCCTGCAAGGCCCCGCTGGCCCGGACCTTGCCCGACGAACAGGCCGAGCCCGCCGAGATCGCGAAGCCTGCCAGATCCATCTGCATGACCTGCGTTTCGCCCTTCCACCCAGATGTAAGAATGCAGGTCGTGTTCGGCAACCGTCGCGCGCCTTTTCCGGCGATACGGGCCCGGGGCGCGATCTGCAGCAGCCGCGTCTCCAGCGCGTCGCGCAACGCGGCCACACGGTCCCATTCGCCCGCAGCCAGATCCTTCTGCGCCGCCGCCGCCGCCGCGGCGAATCCGGCGATGCCGATCAGGTTCTCGGTGCCCGCCCGGCGTCCCTGTTCCTGCCCGCCGCCGCGAATCATCGCCTGGACATCGGTGCCCTTCTTCACGATCAGCGCGCCGACGCCCTTCGGCCCGCCCAGCTTGTGCGCGCTGACAAAGCCTGCGGTGACACCCAACCAGTTGAACGCAAAAGGCACCTTTCCGAACGCCTGGGTCAGATCGCTGCTGGCCAGCCCGTCGGGCAGCGACTGGATCACGCCGGTTTCGTTATTGGCCAGTTGCAGACTGGCCCGCGCGGGGTCGGGAACGGTCACGACGCCTTCGCCATCGACCGCCAGCACCGGATCGCACCAGACCTTGACCGCGCTGTGTTCCACCGCCGCGCAGGCGATCCCCTGCCCGGCCAGGACCATCGCCGCCGCCTCGGTCGCCCCCGAGGTAAAGACCACATCCGCCCCTTCGGCCCCCAGGGCCGCCGCCACCTGTTCGCGCGCCTTTTCCAGCGCCATCTTCGCGGCCCGGCCCTCGGCATGGACCGAGGACGGGTTGCCCGAAATCTCCATCGCCTCGCGCATCGCGGCGATCGCCTCGCCGCGCAGCGGAGTGGTCGCGTTCCAGTCCAGGTAATCCCTCATGCAAGCGCCTCGGCGATCCGCCGCGCCAGCCTGCGCGCAACTTCGTCCTTGCCCAGACGGGGCCATTCCTCGGCGCCCGTCTCGTCGATCAGCGTGACCGCGTTCTCGGTCCCCCCCATGATCCCGGTGCCATCGCTGACATCGTTCGCAACGATCCAGTCGCAGCCCTTGCGCAGCCTCTTGGCGGTGGCATGGGCCACGATGTCATCCGTCTCGGCGGCAAAGCCCACGACCAGTTTCGGACGCCGCCCGTCCAGCCCGCTGACCCAGGCCAGGATATCGGGATTCTCGGCCAGATCCAGGGTCGGAGGACGCCCGGATCCGTCCTTCTTCATCTTTCGCGGGACGGCATTGACCACCCGCCAATCGGCCACCGCCGCGGCCATCACGGCGGCATCGGCGGGCAAGGCCGCCTCGACCGCGTCGCGCATCTCGCGCGCGGTCTCGATTCGGATCACATCAACCCCGGCGGGCGCCGGCACCGCCGCCGGTCCGGTCACGAAGCTGACCCGCGCGCCCTGATCGCGCAGCGCCCCGGCAATCGCCGCCCCCTGCGCCCCCGACGAGCGATTGGCGATATAGCGCACCGGGTCGATGGGTTCATGCGTCGGCCCCGAGGTCACGATCACATGCCGCCCCGCCAGCACGCCCCTGGCGACCTGGGCCTGCGGTTCCAGCAGCAGCGGTCCGGTATCCAGCCTGGCCCGGATCGCGGCCATGATCGCCTCGGGCTCGGCCATCCGTCCCGGGCCGTGTTCGCCGCAGGCCATGTCGCCCTCATCGGGCCCGATCACCGCCACGCCATCCGCGCGCAAGACTGCCAGGTTGCGCTGAGTCGCGGGATGATTCCACATCCGCACGTTCATCGCGGGCGCGACCAGCACCCCCTTGTCGGATGCCAGCAGCAGCGTCGAGGCCAGATCGTCGGCCAGCCCCTGGGCCATCTTCGCCATCAGATCCGCCGTCGCGGGCGCGACGACGACCAGGTCGGCGTCACGGGTCAGCCGGATATGCCCGATCTCGGCCTCCTTGGCGATGTCGAACAGGCCGTCATGAACCGCCTCTCCCGCCAGGACCGAAATCGTCATCGCCGTGGTGAATTCTGCACCCGCGCGGGTCAGGACCGGGCTGACGGTCCAGCCCTCGCCCCGGATCAGCCGGATCAGCTGCGGGATCTTGTAGGCCGCGATGCCGCCGCCGATGATCAGAAGGATGCGTTTGCCGGTCATCTCGCCCTCGCAGGTTCGCTGGAACAGATAGACCCGGCGCGGGCCTGCCGCAAGGAAAGCGCCGCTGTTAACCAATCCTTAATCGACACCGCGTTAACCCTTGCCGGCAAGCGCAGGGGGAAACATGGTCGCGATCGCCTATTCGGTCGCCTTCGAAGGCGTCGAGGCACGTTTGGTCGAGGTGCAATGTTCGGTCGCGGCCGGTCTTCCGGGCTTTGGCATCGTGGGCCTGCCCGACAAGGCGGTCAGCGAGGCGCGCGAACGGGTCAAGGCGGCCTTCGGCGCGCTTTCGATCGCACTTCCGAACCGCCGGCTGACGGTGAACCTGTCGCCCGCCGACCTGCCGAAGGAAGGATCGCACTTCGACCTGCCCATCGCGCTGGCGGTGCTGGCGGCGCTGGAAATCGTCCCGAAAGAGGAACTGGCCCGCTGCGTTGCCCTGGGCGAACTGGCGCTGGACGGGCGTCTCGTGCCGGTCGCGGGCGCCCTGCCCGCCGCCATGGCCGCGGCCGAGGACGACCGCGCCCTGATCTGTCCTCGCGATTGCGGCGCCGAGGCGGCCTGGGTCGAGGCCGTGCCGGTCCTCGCCCCCGGCAATCTGCGCGAGGTGGTCGATCACCTGACCGACCGCGCGCCGCTGGCGCGCGCCCGGCCCGGCCTGATCGAGGCCAGCCCCGCGACCAACTGCCTGTCCGAGGTCAAGGGCCAGGAACGGGCCAAGCGGGCGCTGGAAATCGCCGCCGCCGGCCGCCATCACCTGCTGATGGTCGGCCCTCCCGGCGCGGGCAAATCCATGCTGGCCGCCCGCCTGCCCGGTATCATGCCGCCGCTGTCCCCGGCCGAGGCGCTGGAAACCTCGATGATCCATTCGCTGGCGGGCACTCTGGACAATGGCGGCATCCTGCGCCATCCGCCCTTCTGCGAACCGCATCACACGGCCTCGATGCCCGCGATTGTCGGCGGCGGCCGCAGCGCGAAGCCCGGCCAGATCAGCCTTGCCCATAACGGCGTGCTGTTCATGGACGAATTTCCGGAATTTCCACGACCGGTCCTGGAAACCCTGCGCCAGCCGATCGAGACCGGCGAGATCGTCGTTGCCCGCGCCAACGCCCATGTCCGCTATCCCTGCCGTTTCCTGCTGGTCGCGGCCGCCAATCCCTGCCGCTGCGGCTATCTGGCCGATGCCGCCCGCGCCTGTGCGCGGGTGCCGAATTGCGGCGCCGATTATCTGGGAAAAATCTCCGGCCCGCTGATGGACCGTTTCGATCTGCGACTCGAGGTTCCGGCCGTCAGCTTCCTGGATCTTGAACTGCCCCCGACCGGAGACAGATCGACCGACATTGCTGCCCGCGTGGCCGCCGCACGTCAAATCCAGGCGCGTCGATTTCAGAATCACGAGAAATTGCGTGTGAATGCAGATGCCTCCGGCGCGATCCTCGACCAGATCGCGACGCCGGACGAGGAAGGCCGCGCCCTGATCGTCAAGGCATCCGAAAAACTGGGCCTGACCGCGCGCGGCTATCACCGCATCCTGCGCACCGCCCGCACCATCGCCGACCTCGACGGGTCGGCGGATATCCGGACTCCGCATCTGGCCGAGGCGATCAGCTATCGCCTGCCCTTTGTCGCGGGCGGCTGAGCCCCCACGCTCTTTCCAGATACCTTCGGGGGTGAGGCGCGGACGCCCCCTGCCACGGCCTCAGCGTTCCGCCAGCGCCGCTCGATCGCGACCCAGATCGCCTCGGCGGCATTGATTCCGTCGAACCGTTCCAGTTCCTGAATGCCGGTGGGCGAAGTCACGTTGATCTCGGTCAGCCAACCGTCGATCACGTCGATGCCGGTGAAGATCAGCCCCTTTTCGCGCAGGATCGGACCGATCCTCTTGCAGATCTCGCGTTCCCGCGCGGTCAGACCAATCTTTTCGGCGCGCCCTCCGACATGCATGTTCGACCGCGCCTCACCTTCCTGCGGAACGCGGTTGATCGCGCCCACAGGTTCGCCATCGACCAGGATGATGCGCTTGTCGCCCCGGCTGACGGCGGCAAGATATTTCTGCGCGATCATCGGTTCACGGTTGATGCCGGCGAAGGTTTCCAGCAATGCGGACAGGTTGGGATCGCCCGGTTTCAGATGAAACACCCCGGCGCCGCCATTGCCGTAAAGCGGCTTGACGATGATCTCGCCGTGGCGTGCCCGGAACGCGCGGAAGGCCGCGAGGTCACGCGCGATCATGGTCGGCGGCGTCAGATCGGGAAAATCCAGAACCATCAGCTTTTCGGGGCAATTCCGCACCCAGAACGGGTCGTTCACGACCAATGTGCCGGGATGCACCCGGTCCAGCAGATGCGTCGACGTCACATAAGCCATGTCGAAAGGCGGATCCTGGCGCAGCCAGACCACGTCGAAATCGCGCAGATCCACCTCGTCCCAATCGCCGAATGTCACGTGCTCGCCCTGTTTCCTGCGCAGGCTGACGGGCCGGCCCCGTGCGATCACGCGACCCTCGTCATAGCGCAGCTGGTCGACGGTATACTGAAACAGCCGATGCCCGCGCGCCTGCGCCTCCAGCCCGATCCGGAAGGTGCTGTCGGCATCGACCGAGACATGCTGAACCGGATCCATCTGCAACGCGACATAAAGGCTCATCGGCATCCCCTGACCTTGCTTGCCCGCTTGTCGCGCGGCGACCGGGCGGATGCAAGTCTCAGGCGAAGCAGTCGCCGAAGGCGTTTTCAAGGATCGCGACCCGGCCCTGACCATCGACCAGGGCAACATCGAAACGCATCTCGGTCAGTTGCCCAAGGGGCAGCCTTTCGCAATAGTCACAGGCCGCCCGGCAGATGCGGCCCTGCTGCCCCGCGCCCAGCCGCGATGCCGCCTCCTCATGGGTGGCAGCCTGCTTGACCTCGACGAAGATCACGCAGTCGCCGTCGCGGCAGATCAGATCGATCTCGCCCGCCGCCCCGCGCCAGCGCTCCGCCAGGATTTCAAATCCCTTCGCGCGCAGTCTGCGCGCCACCGCCTGTTCCGCCATGGCACCCGACAGACAGGCCCGGCGCCCGCGTTCGCGCCGTGGGCCGGGCCTTGATGGCTGCGCAAAGGCCAGCCCCATATCCAGCATCATTCCCCTTTAGCGCCCAGAGCCAGCGCAAACTGATACACATCCCGCCGCGGCATTCCCAATTCCTCGGCCACCTCGCGCGCGGCATCCTTCACACTCATTCGGCTCAGCCTCTGCAACAGGGCCGCGCGCAGATCGTCTTCGCCGGCCTCGCGCATTGTTGGCCTGTCCAGCAGCATGACCACCTCTCCCTTCAGCCCGTCCAGCCGCGGATCGACCGCCAGATCCTCCGCCCGGCCCCGGATCACCTCTTCGAACTTCTTGGTCAGTTCCCTTGCCACCACTGTAACCCGATTCGCGTCAATCTCGCACAATTCTGCCAATGTTTGCTTAACGCGCCTGGGGCTTTCGAACAGGATCAGCGTGGCATCCACGCCGGCCCATTGCCGCAGCCAGGCGGCGCGCGCGGCCTTGGCATGGGGCGGAAAGCCCGCGAACAGGAACCGGTCGCTGGGCAGGCCCGACAGGCTCAGCGCAACCAGCGGCGCCGAGGGGCCGGGGATCGCATGGACCCGCGCGCCTGCTTCGGCGGCCTCGCGCGCCAGACGGTAGCCCGGATCCGCCACCAGCGGCGTGCCCGCATCCGAGGCATAGGCGACGCTTTGGCCCCGGGCCAGTGCCGCCATCAGCGCGGGGCGGGCCTTTTCGGCATTGTGGTCGTGATAGGACAGCACCCGGCGGCCGCGCAGCGGAATGCCGTGAATCGCCATCAGATGCCGCATTACCCGCGTGTCCTCGGCGGCCAGCAGATCGGCCGAATTCAACACGTCCAGCGCGCGCAAGGTGATGTCGCGCGCCGTCCCGATGGGGGTGGCGACCAGATACAGACCCGCCTGCAGCGCCGATGCCTCGATCCGCGCGGCCAGTGGGCGCGCGGGCTCGATCTCGCGGCCTTTCACGCCGTCTCCGCCTGACCCGGTGGCCATGACATTTCCCCCTCTGCTGACGCGGTCGGGCTGATTGCCAAGCGATCCGGTTGGACCTAGGCTGCCCGCAACTCGTCGCGACGACAAACACAAAGCAGGGAGGTTCCACATGTTTGCATCCGCCACAACCCGGCCCGCCACCGGACTGCGCCGCCTGTTCACAGCCGGAGCCGCGATGCTGTCGGCCCTTGTCCTTGCCGCCTGCGAGCCGACCGGAGGCCGTGACAACGATGTCGCGACCGGCCCCGCCATCGGGCCGCTGATCGAACCGGGACAGCCCGTGCGCGTCGCCCTTCTGACACCTGCCGGCAGCGGATCGGACAATCTGGAATGGCTGTCGCGAAGCCTGAAGAACGCGGCGCGCATGGCCGCATCGGACGCGCAGGGTGCGGCCATCGACCTGCGCGTCTATGACACCGGGGGCAGCACCGAACGGGCCGTCCAGCAGGCCAATGCCGCCGCCGATGCCGGCGCCCAGATCATCGTCGGCCCGCTGTTCGCCGAGGCCGCCAACGCCGTCGGCAACGCCATGCGCGATCGCAACATCAACGTGCTGTCCTTCTCGAACAATGCGGAAATCGCCGGCGGCAACGTCTTCATTCTGGGCAACAGTTTCGCCAATGTTGCCGACCGGCTGGTCGGCTATGGCGTCCGTCAGGGCAAGCGCAACATCTATGTCGTGGCCGAAGATGACGTCGCGGGCCAGCTTGGCGGCCGCGCCATCGAGACCGCCATCGCCCGCAACGGTGCGCGCCTCGCGGGGCGCACCAACCACCCCGTCTCGGTCAGCGGCATCGACGCGGTGATCCCGCAGATCGCCGCCGCGGCGCAGTCGGGGCGGGTGGAGGCGGTCTTCATGACCGCCAACAATCAGGCCGTGCTGCCCTATCTGACGGAAAAACTGGCCGCCTCGGGCATCCGTTCGCCGGTCACGCAAATGATGGGCCTGACCCGCTGGGACCAGCCGCCGTCGCGCGTCGGCCTGCCGCAGCTTCAGAACGGCTGGTTCGCGATCCCCGATCAGGGCCTGAAGACGCAATTCGACGCACGTTATCGTGCCGCCTATGGCGAGGCGCCGCACGAACTGGCCGGTCTTGGCTATGACGGCGTGGCCGCCATTGCCTCGCTGGTCCGCACGGGCAGGCGCAATGCGCTGACCACGACCGGACTGACACAGCGTTCGGGATTTTCCGGCGTCGGCGGCGTCTTCCGCCTGCGCGGCAACGGCACCTCGCAACGCGCGCTTGCCGTGGCGACGCTGCGCGGCAATCAGGTGGTGATCCTCGATCCCGCACCGCGCGGCTTCGGCGGATACGGGTTCTGATCTTGGCCGCCGCCGCGACCGGCCCGATCGTGCAAAGCGCCCCCGCCCTGCCCGGGGCGCATGCGGTTTTCGACCCCGACGCCTTTCTGCCCGACCTGCACCGGGCGCTGGACGGGATCGGCGAGCCGCGCCGGATCCGGGCGGTCACGGTCGATCTTCTCGCCGGTGCCCGCGCCGCCGCCATGGCCGATATCGAGGCCGGATTCGCCAGCCATCCCCGCGCCGCCCGCGAAACCGTGCGCGCCATCGCCAGCCTGACGGATGGCATCGTCACCATCGTGCACCACATCGCCACCGGCTATCTGCACCCGGTCCGCAACGCATCGGAGGGCGAGCGTCTGGCCGTTCTGGCCGTCGGCGGCTACGGGCGGGCCGAGATGGCGCCGTTCTCGGATGTCGATCTGCTGTTCCTGACGCCCTACAAGATCACCGCCTGGGCCGAAAGCGTGGTCGAATCCATGCTTTACATGTTGTGGGATCTGAAGCTGAAGATCGGGCATTCGATCCGCAGCGTGGACGATTGCCTGCGCCTCGGCGCCGCCGACATGACGATCCGCACCTCCCTGGTCGAACATCGTCTCGTCACCGGCCACGCGCCGCTGGCCGAGGAATTGCGTCAGCGGCTGTGGTCGGATCTGTTCGCGAAATCGGTTCCCGAATTCGTCGAGGCCAAGCTGGAGGAACGCGCCCAACGCCATCAGCGGCAGGGTGGGCAGCGCTATGTCCTGGAACCCAATGTCAAGGAGGGCAAGGGCGGCCTGCGCGATCTGCAAACGCTTTACTGGATCGCGAAATACATCCACCGCGTCGATCGCGCCGTGGAACTGGTCGATCTGGGTGTCTTCACCCGCGAAGAGCACCTGTCCTTCTGGCAGGCCGAGGATTTTCTCTGGGCCGCGCGCTGCCATCTGCATCTGATCGCGGGACGCCCCGTTGACATGCTGTCCTTCGACATGCAGGTCGAGGTGGCGCGACGCATGGGATATCACGACACCCAGGCCCGGCGCGGAGTCGAATATTTCATGCAGGATTACTTCCGCCACGCCACCCGCGTCGGCGAACTGACCCGCGTCTTCCTGACCGAACTTGAATCCCGCCATGTGCGCAGCGCGCCGATCCTGGGCCGCATCTTCCGCCGCCGGCGCAAGCTGAAGGCGGGCTTCGTCGATCAGCTTGGCCGTCTGGCCATCCAGGACGAGGCGGGCTTTCTCGCCGATCCGCTCAACATCCTGCGTCTCTTCGAAGAGGCGTTGCGCACCGGCATCCTGATCCACCCCGATGCGATGCGCCTGATCGCCGCCAACCTGGACCGGATCGACGACAGGATGCGCCAGGATCCCGAGGCGATCCGACTGTTCATGGAATTGCTGATCCGCCACGGCAATCCCGAACGCGCGCTGCGCCGCATGAACGAGCTGGGCGTGCTGGCAGCCTTCATTCCGGAATTCGAGCCGGTGGTGGCGATGATGCAGTTCAACCACTATCATCACTACACCGTTGACGAACATTCGATCCAATGCGTCGCCGCCCTGGCCGAGATCGAGCGCGGCGAACATCCCGAAGACCTGCCGCTGTCCCACGCGATCATGGATTCGGGCATCAACCGCCGCGTCCTGTATCTGGCGACGCTGCTGCACGACATCGGCAAGGGCCGCCCCGAGGATCACTCGATCCTGGGCGCCCGCCTCGCCCGCCGCGTGGCCAGCCGCTTCGGCTTTTCCCAGGACGATATCGACAATGTCGAATGGCTGGTGCGCAATCACCTGCTGATGTCGGACGTGGCGCAGAAACGCGATATTTCCGACCCCCGCACGTTGCGCGATTTTGCCAAGGCGGTGAAGACACGCCGGCGGCTGGACATGTTGCTGGTGCTGACCGTCTGCGACATTCGCGGCGTCGGGCCGGGCGTCTGGAACAACTGGAAGGCGGTATTGCTGCGCAAGCTGCATACCGAAACCGCCACGGCGCTGGATAACGGCCTGGAAGAACTGAACCGTGACAAGCGCCAGAACGAGGCCAAGCGATCCCTGCGCCACCTGCTGATCGCCAAGGGCTGGGAGGCCCGCGCGATCCGGGCCGAGATCGCGCGCCACTACGACAATTACTGGCCCGGCCTGCCCTCCGAGACGCAGGCGGTCTTTGCGGAATTGCTGAGCGGCATCGACGCGGACGAGATCAGGACCGACCTGCGCGCCGATCATGACCGCGACGCCACCCGCGCGGCCTTTGTTCTGGCCGATCATCCAGGCATCTTCTCGCGGCTCTGCGGGGCGCTGACGCTGATGGGCGCCAATGTCGTGGACGCGCGCACCTATACCACCCGCGACGGCTATGCGACCGCGGTGTTCTGGGTGCAGGATGCCGATGGCCATCCCTTTGCCGAGGATCGCCTGCCGCGCCTGCGCCAGACAATCCTGCGCACGCTGGGCGGAGAGATCGTGGCGCGCGAGGCCTTCGCCGAACGCGACAAGCCCAAGAAGCGCAACCGCGAATTCCGGTTCCCGACCCATATCACCTTCGACAACGAAGGCAGCGACATCTATACCATCGTCGAGGTCGATACCCGCGACCGTCCCGGCCTGCTCTATGACCTGACCCGGACGCTGGCCTCCAACCACATCCAGATCGTCAGCGCCGTGATCGCGACCTATGGCGCACAGGTCGTGGACAGTTTCTACGTCAAGGACATGTTCGGCCTGAAACTGCACGGCGATGGCAAACGCCTTGCGCTCGAGAAGAAACTGCGCAAGGCCATCGCCGACGGGACAAGACGGGCAGAGGCATAGATCATGAAATCCGGTTTGGTGCGCGGATTCCTGTCGGTGGGAATCTGGACCTTCGTCTCGCGCGTCTCGGGCTTCGTGCGCGACATCCTGATGGCGGCGTGGCTGGGCACCGGGCCCGTGGCCGAGGCTTTCCTGATCGCGCTGTCGTTGCCCAACATGTTCCGCCGCTTCTTCGCGGAGGGCGCGTTCAACACCGCCTTCGTGCCGATCTTTTCCAAGAAGCTCGACAATCGCCGCGACGCGCTGCGCTTCGCCTCCGAGGCGTTTTCAGGCCTGTTCGTGACCGTGCTGATCCTTTCGGCTGTGGCAATGATCTTCATGCCGGTGCTGGTCTGGCTGATGGCTTCGGGCTTTCAGGGCGACGAACGTTTTGCGCTGGCCGTTGAATACGGCAGGATAACTTTCCCCTATATCCTGCTGATTTCCATGGCGTCCATGGTTTCGGGCGTGCTGAACGCCAATGGCCGCTTCACCGCCGCGGCGGCAGCCCCCGTGCTGCTGAACCTGCTTTTCATCGCGGCGATGGGTCTGGGGCGCTGGCGCGGCTGGGATCTGGGGCTGACGCTGGCCTGGGCCACGCCGGTCACCGGCATCTCGCAACTGGCGCTGGTCTGGTGGGACGCGCATCGCACCGGCTGGACCTTTCTGCCCCGCCGGCCGCGCCTTTCGCCCGACATGCGCCGCCTGCTGGCCGTGGCGCTGCCGGCCGCCTTCGCAGGGGGCGTCGTGCAACTGAACCTGCTGATCGGTCGGCAGGTCGGCTCGCGCTTTGACGGCGCGATCGGCTGGCTGTCCTATTCCGACCGCCTCTATCAACTGCCCCTGGGCGTCGTCGGCGCCGCCGTCGCCGTCGTCCTGCTGCCCGAACTGGCCCGGCGCCTGCGGGCCGGCGACCACGCCGGCGGCCAGTCCGCCTACAGCCGGGCCACCGAATTCGGCCTGTTCCTGACCCTGCCTGCCGCCTTCGCGATCGCCGTCATCGCCCAGCCGATGGTGGCGGCCCTGTTCGAGCGTGGCCAGTTCACCGCATTCGACACCGCGCAGACCGCGAAGGCGCTGGTCGTCTATGCGCTCGGCCTGCCTGCCTTCGTGCTGCAGAAAATCCTGCAACCGCTGTATTTCGCGCGCGAGGATACCCGCACGCCTTTCCGCTTCGCGCTGTGGTCGATGGTGGTGAACGCCGCCGTCGCCTTTGGCCTGATGCAGCCGCTGGGCTTCATCGCGGCGGCGCTTGGCACCACCGTTGCAGCCTGGGTCATGGTTGCGCAGCTCTGGTGGGGCACCCGCGCGATGGGACAGGCCGCCCGCGCCGATGCCCGCCTGCGCCGGACCGCGCCCCGGATCGTGCTGGCCTCTGCGCTGATGGCGATGGCCCTCTGGCTGATCCGCGACTGGCTGGCCGCGTCCGGGATGGCGCGCATTCCCGGCCTCGCCATTCTCGTCTTCGGCGGCGCCGCGATCTATTTCTCGCTGGCCTTCCTCACCCGCGCCTACCGCCTCGGCGATCTCGGGACCGCCGTCAGACGCGGCCGCTGATCTGTCGCGATCCCGCCGCGGCCTTTCGGGGCGGCCGCCCGGATGCTATCGCTGGCGGATCTGCCGGATGGCTCGCGCAACGCCGCCATCGACCAGCAGAAAGCTGAGACCGAAGCCAACGGCGAAACCCGCGATCTCGGCGATCCAGCCATAGCCCGTGCCGCCGAAGACCATCCCGAAGACCAGCTGGAACAGCAGCAGCATCCCGATCAGCGTGAAGGCACGCATCCGGTTCGCATTGGCCGCGGCCAGCCGCGCCCACAGCAGGAAGGTGAAGGCCCCGACCAGCCCGTAGACCGCCGGATAGCCCCCGATCAGCGGCACCGCGCGCCCCGGCAGCGCGGCCATCGCCACGGTATAGACCAGCGCGCCGCCCGCCGCCGATCCGAAGAACAGCATGATCAGGGCCGTGGGCCTGAACTGACGCGCCACCAGGTTGCCAAGCGCCAGCGTGAAGGCCAGCACGAACAGCGACTGCGTGAAAGAGGCATTGACGAAGGAATAGCTGAACAGCCGGTAGATCTGGGCCCAGTCGATCGCGCCCATATCCCACATCCGCTGCACCATCTCGGGCGCATAGGCCGAAAGCTGCATTCCCGCCAGCCGCAATCCCACGCCCTGCGCCCCGCCGATCAGCCCGATCCGGCCCAGCCCGAAAACGGCCTCGCTGGCGATGATGGGCAGCGCCAGCAGCCAGACCGCCATCGGCAGCGGATTCAGCGGCGATTCGGTCAGTCCCTCGCGCATCGGATTTCCTTCTCGGTTGCTCTTGTCGCGGCCAACAGCTAAGCCAGCGCCACGGAAAATCCAAGCAGGCCAGACATGAGCGATCCGATCAATCCGGGCTTTACGCCGCGCATCTTCTCGGGCATCCAGCCCTCGGGCGGGCTGACGCTGGGAAACTATCTGGGCGCGCTGAAACGCTTTGCCGCCCTGCAGGGACAGGGCGCCGAGACGGTCTATTGCATCGTCGACCTGCACGCGATCACCGTCTGGCAGGATCCGCAAATGCTGCGCGCCCGCATCCGCGAGGCCGCCGCCGCTTTCATGGCATCGGGCGTCGATCCCGCGCAATCGATCCTGTTCAATCAGAGCCAGGTCAGCGCCCATGCCGAAATGGCATGGCTTTTCAACACAGTGGCTCGCGTCGGCTGGATGTATCGGATGACCCAGTTCAAGGACAAGGCAGGCAAGAACAGCGAAAACGCCAGCCTCGGACTGCTGGCCTATCCGGCTTTGATGGCGGCCGATATCCTGACCTATCAGGCAACCGCCGTGCCGGTCGGCGAGGATCAGAAGCAGCATCTGGAACTGACCCGCGACATCGCCGCCAAGTTCAACCATGATTACGGCGTCGGTCATTTTCCGATCACCGAACCGCTGATCGAGGGGGTGGCGACCCGTGTCATGTCGCTGCGTGACGGGTCCAGAAAGATGTCGAAATCCGACCCCTCGGATGCCAGCCGGATCAACCTGACCGACGATGCCGACACCATCGCCCAGAAGATCCGCAAGGCCCGCACCGATGCCGACCCGCTGCCGGGCGCCATCGACGGGCTGAAGGACCGCCCCGAGGCGCGCAATCTGGTCAACATCTATGCCGCGCTGGCCGATGAGACCCCCGATCAGGTTCTGGCCCGCTTCGAGGGCCAGGGCTTTGGCGCATTCAAGCCGGCGCTGGCCGACATCGCGGTCTCGGCCCTGTCCCCGATCACCGCGAAGATGACCGAATACATGGACGACCCGGCCGAAATCGACCGCATCCTTGGGGATGGCGCGCTGCGCGCGGACACGGTCGCGACCCCGATCCTCGAGAAGACCAAGCAGATCATGGGCCTGCTGCGCAGCCGGCCCTGAAGACGGTCCGGGACCGGGAAACCGGCCACATTCCCCGTGCAATTTCGGATCACGGGGTTGCGATCCGGGAGGGATTGCGCCTATCACGCGCTCATCGCATGGACCCGGCGCAATTCCGGGTGGCTCTTCCGGCCGCTGATCCGCCGGACAACATGAACCGACAGACAGGATCGCGCCGAGGCCGGTTCGGGGGACCGGCCCGGTCATGGACAGATATTTCATGTTCTCATTCGATACCTACAAACGCCAGTGGACCGGCAATGTCCGCGCCGACCTGCTTTCGGGTCTGGTCGTCGCGCTGGCCCTGATCCCCGAGGCGATCGCCTTCTCGATCATCGCGGGCGTGGATCCCAAGGTCGGGCTCTATGCCAGCTTCTCGATCGCGGTGATCACCGCAATCGCGGGCGGGCGGCCCGGCATGATCTCGGCGGCAACGGCGGCCACGGCGGTGCTGATGGTGACGCTGGTCCGCGACCACGGGTTGCAATATCTTCTTGCCGCGACGGTTCTGGCCGGTCTGATACAGATCGGTTGCGGGGCTTTGAAACTGGGTTTCGTCATGCGCTATGTGTCGAAATCGGTGATGACAGGATTTGTCAACGCGCTGGCGATCCTGATCTTTCTGGCGCAACTGCCTGAACTGGACCCGCGCCAGGTGCCCTGGCCGACCTTTCCGCTGGTCGCAGCGGGGCTGGCGATCATCTACCTGTTCCCGCTCATCACGCGCGCGATCCCCTCGCCGCTGGTCACGATCATCGTGCTGACCGGGTTGAGCCTGATCTTCGGATGGGAGGTGCGGACCGTCGGCGACATGGGCGCTCTTCCCGACACGCTGCCGGTCTTCCTGCTGCCGGACGTGCCGCTGAACGTGGAAACGCTGCGAATCATCCTGCCCTATTCGGTCGCCGTCGCGGTGGTCGGGCTGCTGGAAAGCCTGATGACGCAGAATCTGGTGGACGAGCTGACCGACACCCGGTCCAACCGCAATCAGGAATGTATCGGTCAGGGGCTTGCCAACACCGCGACCGGCTTCATCGGCGGCATGGCGGGCTGCGCGATGATCGGGCAGTCGATGATCAACGTGAAATCGGGCGGGCGCGGGCGGCTGTCATGTTTCGTCGCCGGCGTATTCCTGCTGATCCTGGTCACCGGCCTTGGCGATCTGGTCAGCCGGATTCCGATGCCGGCGCTGGTCGCGATCATGATCATGGTGTCGATCGGCACCTTCTCGTGGTCGTCGATCCGCAACCTGGGCACCCATCCCAGGTCATCCTCGGCCGTGATGCTGGCGACGGTGGCCACGGTCGTCTACACCCACAACCTCGCCATCGGCGTGCTGGTCGGCGTGTTGCTGTCGGGCATCTTCTTTGCCGCCAAGATCGCGCAATTGTTCCGCGTGTCCTCGACGATCTCGGCCGACGGACGCAAGCGGGTCTACAAGATCGAGGGTCAGCTTTTCTACGGCTCGGTCGAGGATTTCATGGCGGCCTTCGATTTCCACGAGGCTCTGGACCGGGTGGTGATCGACGTCAGCCGCGCCCATATCTGGGACATCAGTTCGGTCCAGGCGCTGGACATGGCGATCCTGAAATTTCGCCGTGACGGGGCCGAGGTCGATCTGGTCGGGCTGAACCGGGCGTCCGAGACCATCGTCGACAAGCTGGCGATCCACGACAAGCCCGGCGCGATGGACAAGCTGGCCGCACATTGAGGAGACGCTTCCGATGACCAACCCGATCGTGGCGCTGATCGACGGCTCGAGCTATGCGGCCTCGGTCTGCGAACATGCGGCCTGGGTTTCGGCCCGGACCGGCGCGCCGGTGGACCTGCTGCACGTCCTTGGCCGCCGCGAGGGGGCCGTTCCGCAGGATCTGTCCGGCGCGATCCGGCTGGGTGCGCGGACCCGGCTGCTCGAGGAACTGGCCGAACTGGATGCGCAGCGGTCGAAACTGGCGACGCGGCAGGGCCGGGCCATGCTGGAGGATGCGGCCGAACTGGCCCGCCAGAGTGGCGCGACCGAGGTCCGGACCCGCCTGCTGCACGGCGACCTGATCGAAACCGTCGCCAAGCTGGAGCCCGAGGCCCGCGCCATCGTCATCGGCAAGCGCGGTGTGGCGGCGGATTTCGCCAAGGGTCACCTGGGCTCGAATCTGGAACGGATCGCGCGGGTCAGCCGCAAGCCGGTTCTGGTTGCCTCGCGCGCCTTCCGACCCATCGCCCGCACGATAATCGCCTTCGACGGCGGCGATTCGGCGATGAAGGCTGTCCGCCATGTCGCCGACAGTCCGCTGTATCGCGACCTGGCGATCAGCCTGATCACGGTGTCCGAACCCGGCCCCGCCGCCCAGGCCCGGATCGAGGCTGCTCAGGCCGTGCTGGAAGACGCGGGCCGGAAGGCCGAGGCGCGCTTCGTCCGGGGCGAGCCCGAAACCGCATTGCCGCAGATCATCGCCGATGAGGAATTCGATCTGCTGGTCATGGGCGCCTATGGCCACAGCCGCATCCGCAGCCTGATGATCGGCTCGACCACCACCCAGATGATCCGATCGTGCAAGGTGCCCGTCGTGCTCTACCGCTGATGCGGGCGCTTTCCAGAGCCGTGTCCGAGAATGCAGATCTTCTGCGCGACAGCGCGGGATTTGCTGCGCAATCCGCCTGTCCTTCGAAAAAGCGCCGTCGCGTGCCGTAACGTCCGGGGTCCGGCCCGCGTAATGGCGGATATGGCGGTCGGCGAAAGCGACCGCGCCATTCCGGAGGTGCCGCATGAAACCGATCCATCTGATGGCCGCGCTGGTCCTGATGCTGACGCCCCTGATGCTGAAGCCGGCGGCGGCCCTTGCCGGCGAGCAATATGTGGACGCGACGGGACTTGCCGTTTCGGGCTATGATGTCGTGGCCTACCGCGATCTGGAACAGGTGCCGGCGGGCCGGCCCCAGCCCCGGGCCGTGCCAGGGCGCCGCGACATCACCGCCGAATACAACGGTGCCGTCTTCGCCTTTGCCACAGCCGCCAACCGCGACCGGTTCCTGACCGACCCGGCCCGCTACGCGCCCCGATATGACGGACATTGCGCCTATGGCGTCGCCAGGGGCAACAAGGTTCCGGGCAACCCCGATCTGTGGCGCATCGTCGATGACAGGCTGTATCTGAACATCACCCCGGACGTCGCCGGGCTCTGGCAGGCGGACATCCCCGGCAACATCGCCATCGCCGAGGAAAACTGGCCGGCGATCGAGCCCGCGAAAGCCTCGGACCGCGCGATACCCGATTTCACCCCCGATGAGCCGCAGGCAGATCGGTAACCGCTGTCCGCGCCCTTTGCAGCGCAGCACAGGAAAGGACAAGACCATGACCATGCCCGACATCCAGACCGTCACCGGCGACACCGGAACCGGTTGGCCGCCGCTGAACGCCCGCACCCTGGGGATGATGATGATCGCGGGCGTGGTGGCCACCATGGCCTTCGACCTGTGGGGCCAATTGATCAGTCCGGGACTGGGTCTGGCGGCGTTGTCGCCGCACGGGCTGGCCAAAAGCCTGCTGGGCCGTCTGGGCCTGCCCAATGGCGATTTCGCGGGATATTTCGTGCATTTCTACGGCGTCGGACTGCTGGGCTATCCGATCGGCTGGCTGTTCGTGTTCCGCCCGGTCTGGAACGCCGTCACCGGCGGCCGGGGCGGGGCGCTGCTGGCCTCGGCCGTCTACGGATTCGGGCTGTGGGTCTTTGCCATCGGCGGCATCACCGCGATTGCCGGGCTGCCCTTCTTCCTGAACTTCACCGGGATCACCTGGGTTGCGCTGGTCGGCCACGTCCTTTACGGCATCGTGCTGGTTGCGGTGATGCGGCTGATGCAGCGGGCCTGAACGGGCCGCGCGGATGCCGCCATCAGGGTGGGGGAGATCTGCCGATGTCGTCTGAAGCTCCGCTGGACGGGATCACGGTTCTGGACATGTCGCGGATCCTGGCGGGGCCGACGGCCACTCAGGCGCTGGCCGATCTGGGCGCCGAGGTGATCAAGATCGAACG
>CEOS01118389.1_pt1 | contig 24606 bp, 24 predicted proteins | sample 530601 | NCBI WGS metagenome assembly CEOS01 (sample SAMEA2620666, study PRJEB7988) | marine metagenome | biome: marine biome (ENVO:00000447); feature: mesopelagic zone (ENVO:00000213); material: "saline water (ENVO:00002010), including plankton (ENVO:xxxxxxxx)" | depth 1000 m
AATACGCAGCAAATTTTTAGAGTTTTTTGAATCTAAAAAACATCAAATTGTTCCATCAGCACCTATGGTCATTAAAGACGATCCTACCTTAATGTTTACCAATGCAGGGATGAATCAGTTTAAGGAATATTTTTTAGGCAATGCGACTCCTAAAAGTGCCAGAGTTACCGATACTCAAAAATGTTTGCGCGTAAGTGGAAAACATAACGATTTGGAAGAAGTGGGTAAAGATACCTACCATCATACGATGTTCGAAATGTTAGGAAACTGGAGTTTTGGCGATTACTTTAAAAAAGAAGCGATTGCTTGGGCTTGGGAACTATTAACGGAAGTTTTTAAGGTGAATCCTGAAATTCTTTACGTGACCATTTTTGAAGGTGATGAAGAAGACGGAATAGGTAAAGATGAAGAAGCTTATGGTTTTTGGAAAGAAATCGTGCCGGAAGAGCGTATTTTACTAGGTAATAAAAAAGATAATTTCTGGGAGATGGGTGATCAAGGACCTTGCGGTCCGGCATCTGAAATCCATATTGATATTCGCTCAGAAGAAGAGAAAGCTAAAATTTCAGGTAAAGAATTGGTGAACCAAGATCACCCGCAAGTGGTAGAGATCTGGAACCTGGTTTTTATTCAATTTAACCGAAAAGCCGATGGTTCTTTAGTTGAACTACCCAATAAACATATCGATACCGGTATGGGTTTCGAGCGTTTGTGTATGGTATTGCAAGATGTAAAATCCAATTATGATACCGATGTATTTACTCCGCTAATTCGCGAAATACAAACCATTACCAATTCTACTTACGGGAAGTCTGAAGAAACCGATATTGCCATTCGTGTAATTGCCGATCATGTACGTGCGGTTGCTTTTGCGATTGCAGATGGACAATTGCCAAGTAATAATGGAGCCGGTTATGTGATTCGCCGAATTTTACGTCGTGCAATTCGTTATGGTTTTACATTCTTAAACAAAAAAGAACCATTTATCTATAAATTTGTAGCGACGCTGAGTCAGCAAATGGGAACAGCTTTCCCAGAATTGAAAAAGCAAAAAAATCTTTGTGAAAACGTAATTAAGGAAGAAGAAAATTCATTCTTAAAAACCTTAGATCAAGGTTTGGTTTTATTAGACCAGATTATTGAAGCTGCTAAAGAAAAAAACTTGCCTGCCGATAGGCAGGTTTCAGGAAAGAAAGCTTTTGAACTTTACGATACGTTCGGTTTTCCTATCGATTTAACCGCACTGATTTTAAATGAACGTGGTTTCAAGTTGAATGAAACTGAATTTGAAGAAGAGCTTCAAAAACAAAAAGACCGTTCTCGTTCTGCTGCCCAAACCAAAGCTGAAGATTGGCAAATCTTGCGAGAAGATGATGAAGAGGAATTTATTGGGTACGATAGCTTAGAAGGAGAAGTGAAAATTACTAGGTATAGAAAAGTAGAAAGTAAAAAGGATGGAACTTTATACCAATTGGTATTCAATTTAACACCATTTTATCCTGAAGGCGGTGGGCAAGTTGGTGATAAAGGCTACTTAGAAAGTACCAACGGAAATGTAACGTATATCGTTGATACCAAAAAAGAGAATAACTTAATTATTCATATTGTAAAAAACCTTCCAGATCATTTAGAGGGAAGCTTTAAAGCTGTAGTCGATGCCAAACAACGTTCAAGATCGGCAGCTAACCATTCTGCAACACACTTATTGCATCAGGCGTTAAGAAGTATTTTAGGAACGCATGTAGAGCAAAAAGGTTCGATGGTTCACAGTAGCTATTTACGTTTCGATTTTTCACATTTTAGTAAAGTTTCTTCAGAAGAACTAAAACAAGTAGAAGATTTTGTAAATGCTCGAATTCGTGAAAACCTTCCTTTGCAGGAGAATAGAAGAATCCCTTATGCGGAAGCTATTGAACAAGGAGCGATTGCTTTGTTTGGGGAAAAATATGGCGATGCGGTAAGAACCATTCGCTTTGGTGACTCGATGGAATTATGCGGAGGAACGCACGTGCCAAATACCGCAGAAATCTGGCATTTTAAAATTATTTCTGAAGGTGCTGTCGCTTCAGGAGTACGTAGGATTGAAGCTATTACCGGCGATGCGGCTAAAGATTTCTTGACGCAACAGAGTGAAAACTTTAACCAAATAAAAGCCTTGTTTAAAAATGTAAAAGATCCGGTAAAAGCCGTGAACGATTTACAGGAAGAGAATTCGGTTTTAAAAAAGGAGATTGAAAACTTACTTAAAGAAAAAGCGAAAAACGTAAAAGGCGATCTAAAAAATGAATTGACCGAAATTAATGGTGTTCAGTTTTTAGCCAAACAAGTAGATTTAGACGGTGGTGCGTTAAAGGATTTATCCTTTCAGTTAGGTGGTGAAGTCGATAATTTGTTTTTATTGTTAGGATCTGCCAACAATGGTAAAGCTATTCTTTCGTGTTACATTTCTAAAGATTTAGTGGAAGAAAAAAGCTTAAATGCCGGACAAATTGTGCGCGAATTGGGTAAATACATCCAAGGCGGCGGTGGCGGACAAGCATTTTTTGCTACAGCCGGAGGTAAAAATCCTGATGGTATCGCAAAAGCTTTAGAAGAAGGAAAGAATTATATTAGTTAGTGATTTGATGAGTTTTTTTTTAATATTTTTCAATTTGAAAAGATATTAAAGTTTCTAATTGAGCTTTAATTCTTAATAGAAATAAATGTTATTCCGGACTTGGTCCGGGATAACGTTTAGCTTAAAATAATAGAATTCCACCATTCTGGAACCTGCTCCTTTCAGCATCTCATCCTACTAGAATCAATTTAGATGAGACCCTAAATCAAGTTCAGGGTAAAGAAACAAATACAATATATAGGTAAGAAATAAACAAGGCTTTCCTAAGTTCTTTTACCTTTGCTAAATGTATGGCCTAAAAGCAATTTTTAAATTTTACATCGATAGTAGTATTCACGTTTCACTTGCCGTTTGTGCTATGGTGCTAACGACTTCTTTTGTAATCCCTACAGCTATTTCTGCTGAATTATTAGGCTTTGTGTTTTTTAGTACCATTACCGGTTATAATTTCGTGAAATATGCGGGAATTGCCGGTTTACATCATCGCAGCTTGACCAAAAACCTTCGTTTTATTCAGTTGTTTTCTTTGCTGAATTTTATCGGGTTATTGGTGTTATCATTTTTTCAACCTATTGAAGTATTATTGATTTCTGCTTTTTTAGGATTTTTTACTTTATTATATGCGATCCCTTTTTTACCACGGGGAAAGAATCTGAGAAGTTTAAAATCGATTAAGATTTTTATTATTGCTTTCGTCTGGGCAGGAACCGCAGTTTGGTTACCAACACAAAACGTTGATTTCATTTTTTCGGTAGAAGCAAGGCTTCGGTTTTTACAGATTTTTGTCTTTGTTTTGGCACTTATCCTTCCATTTGAAATTCGGGATTTAACCTATGATAGTAAAGAATTGAGAACACTTCCGCAGTTAATAGGGGTAGAAAAAACGAAAGCCTTGGGATATGTATTGTTGATGCTTTTTTTTCTGTTGGAATTCACGATTACGTCAGAAGTAAAAAATTTGATTCCAACTTTTATGATCACCCTTCTTACCGGAATGTTAATTTATTTTTCTTCCAAAAAACAATCCGATTATTATGCTTCTTTTTGGGTGGAAAGTTTACCGATTATCTGGTGGGGATTACTTTGTTTAACGAAAGTACTATTTGTTTTTTAGGTTCTCCTGAAGCAACTTTTTAAGTTCTTTGCGTTCCTCTTCTTTTAACGAAGTTAATTCTGCTTTTTTGCAAAGTTCAGTAAGCTTTTTATTGCGTTCTGTATACTCTTGGCATTTAGGGCATTTGTCTAAATGAGAAACCAATTTTTCAAGTTCCCAGTCAGCTGCTTCATTGTATTGAGCTTTATCACAATAACAACCTGCGTCGGTACAGTTACAATATTTCTTGTCAGGATTTTCAGAATTCATAAATTACTTAAACCATTTTTCTTCCATACATTCTGCCAACGCAGTTCGTGCACGGTGAATAATTACCCATAAGTTAGACGGGGTAATATTAAATTCATTACAGATCACTTCGGTATCAAAGTTATCGATCGTTTTCATTTTAAAAATTTTGGCGTGCTTGGGGTTAATTTTATCAAGGCAATCGTAAATCGCAGCGCCTAATTCATTATTCACCAAATTGTCTTCTGCAGACTGTTCAAAATTATCAGCTACTTTCTCTTCCAGCCAGTCGCCTTCTTGGTCTTCATCGGTGTAGTTTATTTTTACTTCCGCTTGGCCTTTTTTAGAATTTATTTTTCGGTAATGGTCAATAATTTTACGTTTCAAAATAGAAATAAGCCAAGTGCGTTCGGTCGCCTCGCCTTTAAAATATTTTTTAGAACGTAAACCGGCCAGAAAAGTTTCAGAAATAAGATCTTTGGCAATCTCTCTATCGTTTACCCGAACGATGGCATAATTAAATAAATAATCAGAATATTCATCTACCCAATGATCTGGATTAATCTGATGTGTGTTTTCTACCATGAATAAACGTAAATTTGTGCTAAAATTACGAAGAATAGCTTAGCATTTCTTTTTATTTATTGTGAAAAAAAACATAAAATGAAGCGATTACTCATTATTGGTTACGTTTGGCCCGAACCTACTTCTTCTGCTGCCGGTAGTAGAATGATGCAACTCATCAAACTCTTTCTAGCAAAGGAGTGGGAGGTGAGTTATGCAAGTCCGGCGAAGGAGAGTAAATATGCGATTAATTTTGAAGAATTGGGGATTACCCAAAAAAAGATCAAAACCAATTCTTCTGATTTTGATACCTATGTAAGAGAACTTGCTCCACAAGTAGTGATGTTTGATCGTTTTATGATGGAAGAACAATTTGGTTGGCGCGTGGCCGAAAATTGTCCCGATGCCGTAAGGATTTTAGATACGGAAGATTTGCATTTTTTTAGAAAAGCACGCTACGAAGCCTTAAAAAAAGGAAGAACGCTCATGCGGGAAGATTTACATTCTGATGAAGCGAAACGGGAAATTGCCAGTATTTTACGTTGTGATTTATCGTTGATTATCTCTGAAGCAGAAGTCGATTTGCTAGCACGGAAGTTTAAAGTAAATCCGTCAATCTTACATTACATCCCGTTATTGGCGCCTTCCATTTCTGAAGAAAAAATCAATAAATTACCCACTTATGAGCAGCGGAAAGATTTTGTGTTTATCGGTAATTTCTTACACCTGCCTAATTGGGATTCGGTGCTGTATTTAAAAGAAAAAATCTGGCCACTCATTAGAAAAGAACTTCCGAAAGCCCGTTTGTTGATTTATGGCGCGTATGCTTGCCAAAAAGTAGAACAATTACAAAATAAACGACGAGGTTTTATTGTAAAAGGTCGAGCCGAAGATGCACAAGAAGTCTTAAAAACGGCTAAGGTTTTGTTAGCACCTTTACGTTTTGGTGCCGGCATCAAAGGAAAGTTTATCGATGCGATGTTGGCAGGAACTCCAAGCATAACCACTACGATTGGCGCCGAAGGAATTTGTGGAAAATATCCGTGGCCGGGAGAAATAGCCAATGAAGATAAAAGCATTGCAGAAGAAGCGATTAAAATTTACGAGAAGCCTAAGCGCTGGCAGAAAGTACAACAAAATGGGTTCAATATTATTAACGAACGCTTTCAGGAAAACCGATTTGCAGACTATTTTTTTGAAGAATTAAATAAGATTCAAAACGATTTGCAAAAACATCGCAATCAAAATTTTTTAGGCGCTATGTTAATGCATCATACCTTGCAGAGCACCAAGTATATGTCGAAGTGGATTGAAGCTAAAAATAAATTAGAACAACAATAATGTCGGGCATTTATATACATATTCCATTTTGCAAGCAGGCTTGTCATTACTGTGATTTTCATTTTTCAACTTCGCTGAAAAAGAAAGGAGATTTGGTGGAAGCTTTACTTACAGAACTTCAACTACGTAAAACTGAAAACCAAGGAAGTGTGGAAACCATTTACTTTGGAGGTGGAACCCCAAGTTTATTAGAGGCGGAAGAAATCAACCAAATTCTAACCACCGTTTTTGAAAACTATCCCGTATGTGAAAATCCTGAAATTACCTTAGAAGCCAATCCAGACGATTTAAACGATGAGGTTTTACAAAGGCTGGCGAATTCTAACATTAACCGACTCAGTATTGGCGTGCAATCTTTTTTTGAAGAGGACTTACAATTAATGAACCGCGCTCATAATGCAGGAGAAGCTCTGAAATCCATTCAATTGGCAAAACAGTACTTTGATAATATTTCCATTGATTTAATCTACGGCATTCCCGGAATGAGCAACAAGCGTTGGCAAGCGAATTTAGCAGAGGCATTGGCGTTAGAAGTTCCGCATATTTCGAGTTATGCCCTAACGGTTGAACCGAAAACCGCTTTAAAGAAAATGATTGAAACCGGAAAAGTACAACCCGTGGATGAAGATAAATCGAAAGCGCATTTTGAAATTTTGTTAGCTACTTTGGAAGAGGCCGGATTCATCAATTATGAATTTTCAAATTTTGGGAAACCCGGTTATTTCTCTCAAAACAATACCGCTTATTGGTTAGGAAAACCCTATTTGGGTATTGGTCCCTCCGCACACAGTTTTGATGGAGAACATCGCAGTTGGAATGTGAATAACAACACCAAATACATCAAAACCATTCAGCAAGGAATTGTTCCTGCAGAAGTGGAAGAGTTGAGCTTAGCCGATCGCTACAACGAATATGTGATGACACGCTTGCGGACACAATTTGGAGTAAATCTAGCGGAAATTGAAGAACTCTTTGGAAAACCCCTCGCACTCTACTTTGAAAAAGAGTCCCAAGTATTTTTTGAAAAAGGATTACTAAAAGAAGAAAACCATAAAGTCTTAATCACTAAAAAAGGAAAATTTTTAAGCGATGGCATTGCGGCAGATTTGTTTTACGTCGACTAATAGGTTATGGATATTAGGTTGTAGGAGATAGGTGAGTTTATCGTTGGTTTTTGATTTATTAGTGGGAACAGTTATATTTGGTTGATATTAATTTTTAAGTGATAAAGTGAAAATTAAATAGGAAATGAACAATTTAATTAAAGAAGCTCTTGATGAATATTTTTCTGACTTTAAAAAATATCATTTAATAATATTAATTGCATTCACAGTTATTATTGCACTAATTCAAGTTATTCAATCAATTCTAGTTTCAAAAAAAATTGAGAAATTTAAGAATGAGCTGAAAAAATCTGAAATTAAATTTTCGAAATATAATCAATTACAAGTACAGGCTTTAAATGAATTGTACCCTATATTGTCTGAATTGTTAATATATACTGCTTCAGTAGAAATAGAACTTAAGAAGGCTTCACCGGAAAAGCTAAATTTACTCCTTGAAGATTGGGGTAAAGCATTCGCTAAGGTAATTGAAAATTATATACTTAAAAGATATATTTTGCCTAATAATATAAAAAAGGAATTTGGCAAACTTACAGGTATTCTTGATGAAGTAAATGCTTATGTAAGAGCTGAGAAAAAAATGAGTTCTTTATTTGCAACTATAAATAATAAAGTAGAATTTATGGGTAAAGATAAGGAAAGAGAAGAAATTTCGGATGAACTAATTAAGCTTAAAAAGGATGGATTAGTATACGATTCGATGATTGAAATAAATAAATTACAATCAGAAATTGAAAATTATTTTGAAAGTATAGAATGAATCTATTTATCAACTATGATTTTTTCTGTATAGCTAGAAACAATTTTGGTCTAAAAATTTTACACGAATCAATTCAAAGATAAAATGATAAATTGAAATAAAAGCAAAACTGACTTTATTCAAAAAGATAGACTTTGGTGGATTCATGAAGGAAAGATGAAAATTGGAGAGGCACAAATAATTGAAGTAACACACAAATAGAGATTAATATTAAAAATGATACTAAAAACACCATTCAATAAAAATATACTCTATCATCAACATAAATTGAATTTTGATGTAGTATGGAAAGAAAATTTAAAAGTCAATAAACGAAGAATAATTTTTGGAATTATAAGTGTTACTGTTGGAAGCCTCATTGTATTTGGTGAAGATAATATGGGCTTTCTTTTTATTGGGTTAGGAATACATTACTTGGTGAATTTTTATCAATTTTGGGCGCATTATTCAAAAAATAAAAAAAGGTATTTTAAAGAAGTTCAAACTGAAATTGAAGGATACGAGAATAATATTAATGTTTTCGAGTTTACTAATGACTATTTAGGTTATTCTGATTATAAACATGAGGCAAAACTTAAGTGGTTCGCTTTTAAAGGTTATAGGCTAATAGAAGATACCTTATTTATTGATTTACATGCTAAAAATGGTATTTCTTACATTATTAGTAAATCAGAAATTCATGAAAACCAGTGGGATGAAATTCTTTCAATTGTAAAAGAAAAGATAAAACTTTAACTATTTTGTAATCAGAGCTTTTATATCTATAAATTAACTATTCAATGTTCTGGAATAAAAATAAGAAATTGCCAATAACTGAAGAAGACAAAATTTGGGTTGATGAAGACTTAAATTGGTTACGAGCGGAATTTGGAGAAGAACATTTTATGGAAATCCGAACAGTAACTCCTACAAAAGATTTTTATGAAAGAACTTTTGATGGAACTGAAAAGGATGCGGAGTTTATACTTGAAAGGACAAAGGAGTTAATGGGTATTGGTGGTTTGAATTTAAAACTAGATTTTTTCTCTGATTCACCAATTGAAATGGATGATGGTACAATTTTGACAACACCGGCTGACATCAGTGGCAGTTGGAAAAGTGCAAGTGGAATTTATCAACAATTTGAAAACGATACAACAATTTCAATTGAACGTAAACAATTAAAAAATCCGATTTCATTGATTGCGACGATTTCTCACGAATTGGCTCATCAAATTTTATTAGGAGAAAATCGAGTAGAAGAGAATGATGAATTTTTAACAGATTTTACGGCAATTACTTATGGGTTCGGAATTTTTATAGGTAATTCTCGTTTCCAGTTTATCTCACAAGGATTGGGATGGCAATCAAGTAGTCAAGGATATTTGCCGGAACAAATTATAGCTTATGCGATGGCTTGGTTGTCAAAAGAAAGAAATGAAAAAATAGACTACGGTCAATTTCTGAACAAATCTTTGAAAAAATACTTTGAGCAAAGTCTAGATTGGTTAATTGAAAACGAAAAATAAACATAATGAACCAAAAAATTTTCAAAGAAAGCAGTAAATAACTCTTCATTTACTTATAAAATATATTTTTAGTGTTTGAATATTTGAAAAACAATTCATCCTCAAAAAATAACAACTCGGAAATAGAAAATAGTTGAAGTGATTTTATTCACTGATTTTTGAATCGTTAAAACCAATAAAAATGGAAAAAGCGATACAAATTTTAATTTACTTTCATGCTGCATTTGGTGGCATAGCCTTACTTGCAGGATTACTAGCTATCATTGCCAAAAAAGGAAAAACACTTCATAGAAAAGCTGGATTAGTTTTTTTCTATTCCATGATGTTATCTGGAATCACAGCATTGGTCATTGCTGTTCTACCCAATCATGAAAGCCCGTTTTTATTCGCTGTAGGGATTTTTAGTTTATATTTTGTATTCACAGGAAATAGAGCTTTAAAATTTAAAAGAAAAGACCCTGTCTTAACCCTTGATAAATGGATAGCGGTAATTATGATTGCGACAGGAAGTTTAATGATTTTACTTCCTGTTCTACTCACAAAAAATATAGATGTAGTGCTTTTTGTCTTCGCAATTGTGGGGATTACATTCTCCATAAAAGATTTAAGATTATATAAAAATCCTAAGCGATTGCGAAAAATGTGGCTGAAATTACACTTAGGTAAAATGTTGGGAGGCTATATTTCTGCAACCACTGCATTTGTGGTGGTAAACAAATTTTTCCCTAGCATTTATGGTTGGTTTATTCCGGGGATTATTGGTAGTTTTATGATCGCCTATTGGCAGCGGAAAATCAATAAAAAGAAGTCGTCAATTTCTTTTTAAATTAACTCAATAGCATATTTTTAATAAGAGATTTTCAGATGTTTATCCAATTACTGCTGCAATAGGATTGAATTCCAAAGAATCATCACAAATACCTAACCTAGAAAACTTTACTCTAAAACCTTTGCTACTTCAGCATTTACAAACTCTAGAAACTTTTCATCCTCTTTCGTAAAAGGGTCGATGGTGTTGGAATCGATATCAATCTGTCCGATGTTTTCTCCATTTACAAATAACGGAATCACAATTTCAGCTTTTACCGTGATGCTACACGCGATATAATTGTCTTGAGCCTTTACATCGGGCACCACAAAATTACTGTTAGATTCGGCTACTTGCCCGCAAATACCTTTCCCAAATGGGATAATTGTATGATCGGTAGGCTCACCGGCATAAGAGCTTAATTTCAATTCGTTTTTATCTCCGTTTTTAAAATAAAACCCTACCCAATCGTAATAAGCAATGTTATCACGAAGTAAGTTGCAGATTTCTTCTAAACGGTGCTCTACAGAAAGTTGACTTTCGGCCAGTATTTCTTGAACTTTTGGTTTTAATTCTTGATGGGTCATAGCTAAATTTTAGGCAAAAGTATTTATTATTTAATCAAATAGGAATGCTTATTTATATAAATTTGTGATTCTTAAATAAATAAATTTGAAAGAACTTTTTAGGAAAAATAAAGCCGTTATCAAGTTTCTAGTCCTTTTTATAGGATGCTATTTGGTATTGGCCGGAATTTATAAATTTTATTTAGCTTCCAGTACTTCTGAAGTTTACTATCCCGATTACATCACCCATTTGGTATCGCAACAAACCGAAGTGGTAATTAATACCATAGGTTATGCATCTCATATAGAGCCTCATCCCACCGAACCTTCGATGAAATTATACGTAGAAAAAAGTTACTTAGCAAGAATTGTGGAAGGCTGTAATGCAGTAAGTGTTATCATTTTATTTGTAAGTTTTGTAATTGCTTTTCATGCCGATTTTAAACGGACCCTGCTTTATATATTGGCAGGAAGTGTAATTATTTATGTGATGAATGTTTTGCGAATCGCACTATTGGCAATAGGTCTTTATAAATATCCTGAAAAGGGGGAGTTGCTACACGGTACGGTTTTCCCGGCCATTATCTATGGAAGTGTTTTTGTTTTATGGATTGTTTGGGTGAAAATAGCTGCTAATTATAAAAAAGCCGAACATGCCTAATTCCCTAAAATATTTGTTGGTGTTTTTAGGTTTTGTTGCCTTAGCAATGATTAGGTTTTTTGAAGGAGAACTGTTCTATGATCCTTTGTTGCAATTTTTCAAGGGAAACTATCACCTTTCTGCAGCACCGGAGTTTAATTTATGGAAATTGTTTTTTGCTACCATAGCTCGGTATTTACTCAATACATCTATTTCACTATTCATTCTGGTCTTACTATTTTCTAAACAAGTACTGAAATTTTCATTGGTAATTTACGGATTGCTATTACTGGTGTTGGCTCCTGTGTTCTTATACTTAATTTCTACTATGGAGATAGACTTACATTTCTTATTGTTTTATGTAAGAAGGTTTTTAATCCAGCCGTTATTAATATTGCTTTTAATTCCCGCATTTTATTACCAACAGCACATAAAAAAAGCCGACTGATAAGTCGGCTTTAATCTTTTTTTAAAAAAATTATTTGATTTTTTTAATGTCTCCTTTACTGATTTCTTTGTTGTATTTTTCTTCAAATTTCTTCATTTGAACAGGAGATAATATTTTTTCCATATTGTTATGGAATGATTTGTCAAACTTTTGTTTGTTTTGAAGATAAGTTTCCTTGTCTGCTTTTAATTTTTTTTCAGATAATTCTGTCTCTGTATTCAAATAATAGCTATAATAATTTTCAGCAACTTTACGTTGTTGTGCTTTATCTAAACCTAAATCCTTGCTTAAAGAGTAAGCTTCTTGTTTAGCTTTTTCTTTTATTTTCTCTTTATCTTGAGCATGGGCTACAGAAGTACATAAAAATAGACCTAATGCTATGGAGAAAACTGTCAATATCTTTTTCATAAAACTTTGGGTTTTTAAGTTAATCGGTTAAAAATAGTATAAAAAGATTAAACTTCCATAACGATTTAATTTTTTATGAGATGTAGTGTGTTTTCATAAAGCAAGTTAGATTTTTCCATCTTAGTTACTAACCAAGCATAAAAGCAAAGATTAAATACGTCCTCGTGTGGAGAACTATTATCTTTAATTTGCTCTATTTTCTTTGCTACTTTTTCCAGTTCGCCTTTATCGTAATATTCAATTGCTTTAATAAATAAAACAATATTGTTGTTGGAAGTAGTAGTAAACTTTGGGAAGATTTTCCTTTTAAAAGAATGAATCCGGGAAGAAAAAACCTCTAGTTTATCTAATTCAATTAATAAGATCAATTCGATCATGTTTTTTTTGATCACCCAAATCCATCCATATTTTTTTTCATAAAAATGATCAGACTTGTTCAGTTGAAGTAATTTTTTATAAGCCTCTTTCTTTCTGCCTTGTTGTAAGTAACATGTGATGAGAAATAAATCTTTGAAGAAAGATTGGTCTTTATAATTTTCTAAAACATCAATAGCTGCGGAAGCTTGATTGGTGAAATTTAGATAATAAGCTTCCAGTAAAATCAAATCTTCCTGAAATTGTTCTTGAAATTTATGGTTATTCATTTCGAGAATACTTTTAATTTTTTTTAGGTATTCAAAAGATTCTTCAAAATCTCTTTTTCTAAAGGCAGAATAACTCATAATGATTAATACCTCTAGCCGGTAAAACAAATGCTTTTGGTTGAGTTTTTCTTTATTTTCGATTTCTTGATAAAGTGAAATTAAATAATTACTGATAGTAAAATAATTGATTTCATATTTTCCTTTTATATGAAAGATATGGAATAGTTTACTGAGTGATTTGTAACTTAAATCTTTTGAAATTTCAATTTGATGCTCTTGAAAGGCAGACTTAATTAAACCATCGATATCGGTTGTTTTTGCTAAGTTATTTTCAATTTTGGCATAGGCCAACGACAATCGAAACTCCATCTCTACCTTTTTAAAATTCTGTTGAGCCTTTAGAGAAACTTTTTCGAAATTCGCTGTACTTGATAAATGAATATGTTGGAGTGCGCTTAGGTAAATTTCATTTAAAATGGAATAAAGTTCAAAATCAATAGCTTTCTTTTCTATTTTCCAGAGTAGTTTAAAACCTAGATTGGTTAAGTTGTTTTCAAAAAATATTCTTGCGGCTAATAAACCTTTGAGTAACTCTTGTTCTACGGAGTTTTCCTGCTCAAATCCTTTTTGAGCAATAAAATCTGTTAAGTTATCCTGTAATCTTTTTTTAAGGGCATAAAAAGCATTTGGATTAGGGGTAGAATAAATTTTATCAAGAATAGCTGAAGTTGATTTTCCGGAAGCTAATAAGTTGAATAATTCAAGGTTTTTGTTCGATCTAATCTTATTTTTTTGTTGTTGAATTTTTTTAAACTCATTTATTTCTTGTTGGGAAAGCAAATGGATGATGTTAGAGATTTCCTTCAAAATAGCATCGGTTTTTTAAAGTTTAAATTACTGAATAATAGTACTTTGTTGTTTGTTTAATTGAAAATTAGTCGTAAGATATAAAATAATTTTGTGTTTTCTATTCAAGGTTTTGTTAGGAATTTTGAAAATGAATTCAAAAAAAACTGAATTATGGAAAATCAAGAATTAGTTTCAAAAAAGCTTTCAGAAAAAAAGAATACTTCCTTTGAAACCGGAAAACCAACATCTGCTTTTGTAACCGCATCTTGGGTAGCACTTTTTGTAGGAATGGTTGCTTACTGCATAGGCCTTTGGAATGCTAATATGTGGCTAAATGAAAAGGGATACTATTTTGCCATCCTAATTTTTGGATTGTTTTCTGTGATCTCCGTTCAAAAAAGCGTTCGAGATAAACAGGAAGGAATTCCCGTTACTGAGGCATATCACACGATAAGTTGGATCACTACATTTGTTTCGATTCTTCTTTTGATTATTGGGTTATGGAATGCCGATTTAGCGCTAAGTGAAAAAGGTTTTTACGGAATGGCGTTTACGCTAAGTTTATATGCTTCTATCACCGTGCAAAAAAATGTAAGGGATTTAAAGCTTTATAATGAAAGTAAATAAATTTTTAGCTGGAAAGAGGGCGAAATTCGCTCTCTTTTTCATGAGTAAGTTTTCTAAAATCATACTTGGGCTCATAGTATTTCTCTAAAAAAGTACGATTCCAAAAATGTTTTTTTAATAAAAAGAAAGGATCTTGAACCATAAAATACGGTATAAAATGATGCCATTTAACTCCACGTAATTCTAGAAACCGATGGTATTCGTGGGAAAGTCCAAGTTCATTACAAGCTATTTTTAAGGCTCTTCGTTGGCATTTAGAAACCAAATAATTGTTGGCGATTTTAGGTTGAAAACTATAGGTGTACAATTGATCTTTTAACCTTTTGTAATTCTGAAATCGCGACCAACTATCCATGATTACTAAAAATATATGGACAAATGAAAATATAAAACAACCTCCCCAAAATACTTGGAGAACATAGTTTTCTTGAAGTAATACTCGCTCCAATTGTTCATAATACAGAAAAGACTCAATAATAAAAAGAATAAATGCTACCAATAACCACTTACTCACTTTAAAGTAAGAATAGGTAAGTGAATTTTGTTTGGGAAGTACATTCATGCGAACTAATATAAATATATTTATTAATTCGGTGTATTTCTTTATAACTTCAAAACTGGTTGAAATCACTTCGAGTAATTCCTGAAATGTAAATGAATTGTATCAAGAAGTGTTTTCTCTCAACATCTTGGATTTTTAAAACCTTGTATCGAGAAAAGCTTTTTAGAAGTTAGTTTCCTTAATTAAACAGAAAATTTAATTTCAGGTAAACTTTACTTGCTTCGTAAGCTAAATAATCGCTTTCTGAAGGATCTAACTGACTGAAATCGTTAGAAAGTGCCACTAATAGTTGGTATTGCTTGATTAATTCTACCCGTTGAAACGAGTCCTGTAAAGATTTAATTTTAGCCATCTTCTTTTTTTTGAATTAATTTAGCTCATTTTATATTTCAGTAAAATTAAAAAAGATAAAAGGTTATTTTTTGAGGTTAAATAGAAGTATTGTTTCGTTAAAATAAAAAAAGGAACCAATCTGTTAAAAATGATTCCTTTTAAGTCTATTGTTAAAAGAGCCTTTGACCCGCTCAGGGTGATAGTGAGACTATTATTCCAACTCTACAAACAAACCTTCATCGGTTTTTTCAACCTTGGCGAGTTTGTGTTTTCTTAAGCCTTTTAGAGCTTTATCCCATTTCTTATTGCTCAACCCAGAAGCGTCTTTTAAACTGTTCAGTTCCTGTGGAGATTCCTTTTTGAGCAAGTCCAATACCGTTTTTTCTTCCTCGGTTAACTCTACCTTTTTACGTTCCGGTTTCATTTGTGGGAAAAATAAAACTTCTTGAATGGATTGGTTGTTGGTTAAGAACATAATCAATCGGTCCATCCCAATTCCTAATCCGGAAGTTGGGGGCATTCCATATTCCAAAGCTCTTAAGAAATCTTGATCGATAAATTCCGTAGCTTCATCATCGCCTTTTTCAGCCAATTTTAATTGCTCTTCAAATCGTTCGCGTTGGTCAATAGGGTCGTTCAATTCAGAATATGCATTGGCAATTTCCTTTCCGCAGACCATCAACTCAAAACGCTCAGTGAGTTCAGGATTGTCACGGTGTTCTTTGCACAAAGGACTCATTTCTTTGGGATAATCGGTAATAAAAGTTGGTTGTATAAAATTCCCTTCACATTTTTCGCCAAAAATCTCATCGATAAGTTTTCCTTTCCCCATCGTTTCATCTACCTCGATATCCATTCCTAAAGCAGCTTCGCGAAGTTCTTCCTCCGTTTTGCCAGTGATATCAAAACCGGTAAATTGCTTAATCGCATCAGTCATCGTCACGCGTTTGTACGGTGCTTTAAAATCTACTTGGTGTTCCCCAAAAGTAGCTTCAGTAGTTCCGTTAACGGCAATAGCGCAATGTTCTAGGAGTTTTTCAGTAAATTCCATCATCCAATTGTAGTCTTTGTAAGCTACATAAATTTCCATGGCGGTAAATTCTGGATTATGAGTTCTGTCCATTCCTTCGTTTCTAAAGTTTTTAGAAAACTCGTAAACGCCATCAAAACCACCTACAATTAATCGCTTTAAATACAATTCGTTCGCAATTCTTAAATATAAAGGAATATCTAAGGCATTGTGATGGGTTACAAAAGGTCTGGCCGCCGCTCCACCGGGAATCGATTGTAAAATTGGCGTTTCTACTTCAAAATAACCTTTTTCATTAAAGAAATTTCGCATTGCTGCAAAAAGCTTGGTGCGTTTTACAAAAACCTCTTTTACTTTTGGGTTGACCACTAAATCTGCATAACGCTGACGGTAACGCAGTTCCGGGTCATTAAATTTATCAAATTCGTTTCCTTCTTTATCTACTTTTGGTAGCGGAAGTGGTTTTAAAGACTTGCTTAACAAGGTAAAGTTTTTAACCATCACCGTTTTTTCACCTACTTGGGTGGTAAACAACTCACCTTCAATTCCAATAAAATCACCAATGTCCAATAACTTTTTATAGACATCGTTGTAGAGGGTTTTATCATCCTCTGGGCAAATTTCGTCCCGGTTAAAATACACTTGAATACGTCCGGTAGAATCCTGCAATTCTGCAAACGAAGCTTTTCCTTGTATCCTTCTAGACATTAACCTCCCTGCTATCACCACCTTTTTACCTTCTTCAAACTCCTGCTTCACTTTAGTAGTCGTGTGATTGACCGGATATAAATCTGCCGGATAAGGATTGATGCCCATTTTTCTAAGGGAATTCAGTTTTTCCCTACGTACAAGTTCTTGTTCAGATAATTGCATAATTCAGTTTCTGTTTTTTTGAAGGGGCAAAGATAATTACTAAGAAGTTAGCAATCAAAAAAACAAAACAAAGCTTATTTAAAAGTAGGAGTTTTTTTTAGAAGGCTGTTTAATCTATATACTAACATGAAAAATTATATGATGAAAAAATTACTACTTTTATTTTTGTGCTTTCCTTTACTCATGTTTTCGCAAGTAGTTGCGAATGATGCTATGTTGGAAATTTGTGATGACGATAATGATGGATATGCTTATTTTGATTTGACCATTACGCAAGATGTTATTCTAAATGGGCAAGCCAATGAAGACTTTCAACTTACATATCACTTAACTCAAATGGATGCCGAAAGTCCTGCAAATGAAATTTCAGATCCTACTTCGTTTCAAAATACAGAAGCATTTCATCAAGTGCTGTATGTGAGAGTAGAAGATTTAAGCGCTGGAGAGTTTACGGTTGCAATGGTCGATTTATATGTATACCTAACTCCGCCAGCAAATCCTTATGTAGGGATTGTACATTGTAGCGAGGATGGTGATTTCTCAATTTTTGATTTAACCGAATCAGAAGATACTATTTTAGAGAATTCAGAAACAGACGATTTAGAAGTATATTATTTTATTAATGAATTTGATGCACAATCAAATGTAAATCCGTTAAGTAATTCTGAAGCTTATACCAATGTTAGCAATCCACAAGAAATTTATGTGAAAGTTGGAAATCCAGGAAGTGATTGTTATAGCCTTACTTCCTTTACAATAGAAGTAGTAGCTTGTGAGGAAGATGAAGACGGTGATTTAGTAGATAATGAAGGAGAAGATGTAGGGGATGATTTGGATGAAGAAGACAGGCCTTTTGATAATATCAATGAAGGTGACGGGAATTTAGCGAATGACGATACCGATGGCGATGGCATCCCTAATTATTTGGACGATGACGATGATGGTGATGGGATTTTAACTGCCGATGAAGATTACAACAATAACGGTGACCCTATCGATGACGATATCAATAATAATGGTATCCCAGATTATTTAGATGCTGAAGTTGCCTTAGCAGTAAATGCATTTGAAAGAGCTCATTTCTCTATCTATCCCAACCCAACTTCAGGAATCGTAAATTTGGTAGCTGAAAATTCAATTGATTTAGAAAGTGCAAAGATTTATTCGGTACAAGGAAACTTAGTGAAAACTTTTTCGGCAAAAGAATTAGAACTATCGAATCAACTAAATATTTCTGAATTATCCAGTGGAGTTTATTTTCTTCAACTTCATTCAGGAGAATCAGAAATAGTAAGAAAATTAATTGTTGAATAAAATAAGATTTTAAATAGGAGACCCTGAAAATAAATTCAGGGTGACGTTGAAATACGATTAAATCTTTATAACAATAGAAATTTAAAAACCTCAATACTTTTGGTGTTGAGGTTTTTTGTTTTTAACTGAAAAAATTAATTGTAACTTTGCAGGCAAATGAGTGTTTGGCGAGTTATTTTAGCGGTTATATTTCCTCCGCTTTCAGTTTTAGATAAAGGTTGCGGTTCAGTGCTAATCGTGATTATTCTCACACTTTTAGGTTGGATACCCGGCGTCATCGCTGCACTCATCATTTTAAACAATCCAAATCGATGAACAAGAAGGTCGCTGTACAAGAATTAGGAGTAAAAGATTATAAAGAAACCTGGGATTTTCAAGAAGAACTATTTCAGGAAATACTTCAAATTAAAAGCAGCAACCGAAAGGAACATCAAAACATTCCTACTCAAAATCACTTTCTTTATGTAGAACATCCGCATGTGTACACCTTAGGGAAAAGTGGTGATTTTTCGAATCTTTTAATTTCTGAAGAAGAACTCGCTACTAAAAATGCGACTTTTTATAAAGTGAATCGGGGAGGGGATATTACTTATCACGGTCCCGGACAAATTGTAGGTTACCCCATTTTAGATTTGGATAATTTTTTTACCGATATTCATAAATACCTCCGTTTCCTTGAAGAAATGGTGATTAGAACCTTAGCTGAATATGACATCAAAGCGGAACGAAGCAAGGGGGAAACCGGCGTTTGGTTGGATGTGGGAACGCCTTTTGCCCGTAAAATTTGTGCGATGGGTGTTCGTGCCAGTAGATGGGTGACCATGCACGGTTTTGCCCTCAATGTAAATGCAGATTTAGGCTATTTTGACAATATGATTCCTTGCGGAATTAAAGGAAAGGCCGTGACTTCTTTAAATGTTGAATTAGGCAAAGCTGAAGTGAGCATTCCTGAAGTGAAAGAAAAATTGCTCAAACATTTTGCTGAGCTTTTTGAAGCAGAGATTATTCAAGAATAACTAATTCATCTGATAAATCAATACGCTATTATCTTCCCCTTTTACGCAGAATTCTAACTTTCCGCGGTTATCCATATTCGCCAAGCTTATTTGAGAATTACCATATACCGGAAACCCAGAAATTAAATTGGCATCTTTATCAAAAACATAAACCTTACTGGTTTGCGTATCCGTAATAGCGATGTAAGCTTTATTGTTTATTTCGATAAGTTGAGGTTCGGTGTATAAGCCATAATCTAAATTGACAATCTTCCCGTTGATGCTCAATTCGTTTTCATTAAAAGTGACGAGAATAGTATTATTGGCCACCAAGTTGTGATTTTCGGTAAGTTTTAAATCTTTCTTCGTGTTTTTTCCACTTTCATTCACCTGTACCAATTCGCCCTTTAAATTGGTGGTGGTAAATAGGTTTTGGTACTGATACCATTTATTGTTAGAAAATTGAAATTCTTTTTGAGTAGGAACACGGGTTTCACCGGTCCTGCTTAAGATATGTAAATTTCCGTTTGCTTCGCTTACCAAAATGTAATCCTTCCTTCCAATTCTAATATGCTTTGGAGCTTGTAGGATTTCAGAATCTGTTTTAGAAAATTTAAAGCCTTTTACGTCTTTTCCTTCTTTGGTAAACATATCTACCCGGTTACCTTGAGTGGTTACAAATCTATACTTACTGTTATTATCGTAATCAAAAACAGAAAGTTCTTGCGTAATGGTGTTATTGAATTTTTTAGGGAAAGGCTTTACGTTATTTCCATTTCTATCTAAAATATAAACTTGATTTTGCGTAGCAAAAATATGTTGTAACCTACCATTATTATAAATATCTATTTGTTGAATATCGCCTACAATTCTACTGTCCAATTGTTTTTTCCAATGCAATTCACCATTGTTTTTATAAAGGTAAAGTACATTCGTTTCATCTTGTACGGCAATTTCCATTTCTTTGGTCCCCCAGTTTTTTACAAATTGAGGTCTATTGGCTATGGCTTCTGGTAATTTTATACTGGTAATTTGATTAATACTTTGTCCTGTATTCTTAGCTTCAGATTTTTGAAGAAGTGCATTCACATGAGCAAAGTTATTATCGTAAATAAATTGTAAGGCACTTACTTTAAAATCACCAAGTTTTAAATTTTGTACGTCTTTACTTAAATCTGCTTCTACTTGATGAGCTAAGTGTTCTTTTAGATTTTCGTTAATTCCTACAAATAAAAGGGAAGCTTCATCGCTAAGTTCATCTTTGGTGTTTAAATAAGCAGGGTAATTGGCCAGCACCGTTCTGTTTTGGTAATTGGCAATGATGTTTTCGAGCGTGGTTAAATTATTAGCAAACACGAAGAAATGATCAATCTGTGCATAAAACTTTAGACTTTTCTGTTTGATAAGCGGTTGGTAGGCTTCATATAAATTATCACTATCCGGGAAATGAAAAATATCAATCCCTCGAAAATCTTCAGCTACATCTCGATATGCTACTAATGCATCAGCGGCAATGGTGGCATCAATGGTATTTAAAACAATAGCTTTTTCTTCTTCAAAATAAATAGTTCCTACTTCTTGTACTGCATTAAAAAGACTTTCATTTTTTAGCGGAGCCAAATCTTGGGATTTAAACTCAGTTAAATTTGCCTTTAAATTTTCAAAACTATCGTAGCTAAAGGAAGAAAAGCCTAAGGCATTATTAGGAACTACTTCGGCTACTTCATTGGTTTGCGGTTCAATCCCTTGAAATAAATTTAGTAGACGCTGGTTTTGGATAGTTGCTGAAGAAACTCCATTCCAATGGATCTCATCTTCATCAATTTCAAAATCAAGTACCGTCCAATCTGAAAAATTAGCTAAAAAACGACTACTCCCGTTCGGAAAGAATAAAGGATAAATTTTATTGAACTCTTCATGATTAATAAAAAAGGAATGATCTCCCGAAGCAGCTTGGTAAATTTTCTCTAAGGTGGGGTCTTGTGGTAACTGATTATCAAAAATCCTGATAATATTTTCTAAAACCAGTTTAGAAGAACTATACACGAAAATATTATTCAGTTTGGTGCTGAATGTTTCAATGCCTTCCAAGGTGTATTTTTTAATTTCGCTGTTGTCGTATTTAAAGGTTTCTACTTTTTTATTAGCAATACTATCCAATTGAATACTAGGTTCTTCATCGGTAAGCAAGGTAACGGCAATTTCTTTTCTGCCTACTTTATTAAAGCAAATCAAACTCTCCTTACTTAAAGTAATATACTGTAAAACTTGAAGAGGTTCTTTAAAAACCGAATAAGCTTTGGATTTGTTGTTATTCGTCAACAAATCATTTTCAGCAATTGCTTCAGTAAAATCCTTTAAATTATCACTTTTTAAAATCACCGCCGTATTGGGCGGGATAAAACTGAAAAGCTCAGACGGAGCTTTGGTCTCTTCTTCACAAGCAATGAAACTAATTATTAATGCAAAGTACAAGAGGATTTTCTTCATAAGAAATATCAGTTTTTTTATAAAATTAGTAGGATTGTTGGTCTTTTCTGTTAAACAAAAATTAAAGTCGGTTATAATTCTAGGCTAAGCTGATCCGGTAATAACCGAAAACTTTTTCGATGATATTTAGTAATACCATATTTTTGAATAGCTTCCCGATGTTCACGTGTAGGATAACCTTTGTTCTTTTTCCAATTATACATGGGAAATTCCTCGTGAATTTTTGCCATAAACTCATCTCTATATGTTTTAGCAAGTATGGAAGCGGCAGCAATATTTAAAAATTTACCATCGCCTTTTATCACACACTCGTAAGGGATATCGCCAAGAGGTTTAAATTTATTGCCATCTACTGCAATATGTTCGGGGGATGTTTGTAATTTTTCTATAGAACGGTGCATTCCTAAAATAGAAGCGTTTAAGATATTAATTTCATCGATTTCTTCCATCATCACATGCGTAACCCCAAAACAAAGCGATTCCTTTTCAATAAGACTTCGTAAACTATTCCTGTTTTTTTCAGAAAGCTGTTTGGAATCATTTAAAATTTCATTTTTAAAATCATCTTTTAGGATTACGGCAGCAGCGGTAACCGGTCCCGCCAAGCAACCTCTTCCGGCTTCATCGGTACCGCATTCAATTAAATCTACCTTACATTTTAATTTAAGCATACCGCAAATTTAAACATTTTGCTTGTTCTTGTCATTCTTTGGCAATTATTCAAATTTACATTCGTTAAAAAATTATACTTTTGCCGCAGTTATCAGATTTATGGTGAGATACACAATTATACTTTTACTTATTCTTTTTTCTGCTGAAGGATTTTCGCAAGTTGATTTACGCAGAGATGGAGGAGGTGTAATGGGAAATACTTCCAATAGAGATATTGGCGATCCTCAAAAAACAGTAATCGACAATCGGGAAAAACCCCCTATTGAAGATTATAAAATTATTTCGGTAGAAAATGATACTACTTATGTAGATACCACACTTACCATCTATAAAGACTATAAGTTTAATTATTTGCGGAAAGATAATTTTGAATTATTGTCTTTTGCCAATGTTGGGCACGCGTATACTTCTTTAGCTTATAATTTTGATGAGGTAGATTTATTGCCGGACATAGGGGCGCGGGCTAAACATTTTAGTTATTATAAGGTAGATGATATTTTCTATTACCATGTACCTACCCCTTTAACCGAACTGTTTTTTAAAACTACTTTCGAGCAAGGGCAAAATGTAAATGCTTTTTTTACTACCAATATGACGCCGCGACTTAACATCTCAATTGCTTATCGTGGATTGCGTTCATTAGGAAAGTACCAACATGTAATGTCGAGTCAAGGAGCTTTCCGGTTTACGGTGAATTACCAGACTAAAAACAATCGTTACGATTTAAAAACGCATTTTGTATCACAAGATACCGGTAATGAGGAAAACGGTGGGTTAACGCGCCAAGGAAATATTAGTTACCGTTCAAAAGAAGAAGAGTTTGATGACCGATCGTTATTGCCGGTTAATTTTAAAGATGCTGAAAATATGCTTTATACCAAACGTTTTTTCTTAAAGCATAACTACAAAGTCGTTAAAGGAAATGATTCTACAGAAAATAATCAAATAAGAATAGGGCATCAATTAAATTTTACAGATAAAGAATATAGGTACAGTCAAAATACCCCTTTTGCTGGATTTGGAGCTTCCTATAAAAACACTAACCTTCGAGACGAAGTAGAATATCAGCGGGTTTCCAATTTGGTCTATGCACAATATCAAAATACTATTTTGGGAGAGTTGACCTTTCAGGCTAAGTACAGTAATTATAATTATGGGTATAGCAAAAAATTAATATTAGGTGATTTAAATGAATCTGCTAGAGTTATCCCTAATCGGTTAAAAGGAGATGTGTTTTCTGTAGGCGGAAGGTATAAAAAGAAAATAGGAGGCTTTCAGCTTTCCGGAGATGCTATGGTTAACCTTTCTGATGAGTTCTCGGGAAATTACCTAAAAGCAAATGCCGGTTACCGCTTAGATGAAAATAATAAAGTCGATGCTTCTTTGGTTATTAATTCTAGTGCTCCAAATTTTAACTTTCTACTCTATCAAAGTGATTATGTAAATTACAATTGGTATAACAATTTTGATAACGTCCAAAAGCAAGATTTAAATATTGACTTAAAATCGAAAAAAATAGCGAACGTTTCCGCTAGTCTAAGTCAAATTAATAATTATACTTATTTCGGATTGAGGGATAATGAAGTAGAGGGGACAGAAGCAGATACATTGATTACCCCATATCAATACAATGGGAATATAGGTTACCTTAAACTTAAAGCCAGTCGAAAATTTGAATACTGGAGATTTAGTTTGGATAATACCATAATGTATCAAAATGTTTTTAGTGGTGAAGAAGTATTTCGTGTACCAGATTTTGTAACTAGGCATTCTTTCTATTATGAAGATTACTGGTTCAATAAAGCACTTTATCTTAATATGGGCTTTACATTTAATTATTTTACCAGTTTTATGGCAGATGGCTATGATCCTGTTCTAGCAGAGTTTTATGTGCAAAATAAACAAGAACTAGGTGGTTTTTATAGGGCTGACTTCTTTTTTAATGGTAAAGTAGACCAAACTCGAATATTCTTGAAATTAGAGAATTTCTCTACAATATTCGAGGGAAACAACAACTACTCTGCCCCCTCACAACCTTACCGTGACTTTGTGATCCGCTTTGGTTTGGTGTGGAACTTCTTTTTGTAGTAA